>Ga0075439_12377_pt1 | contig 38983 bp, 32 predicted proteins | sample MintriSingleCell_FD_74264 | JGI IMG/M metagenome (GOLD analysis project Ga0075439, IMG submission 74264) | Marine eukaryotic communities from Monterey Bay, USA to study complex ecological interactions - Minidiscus trioculatus JGI Plate_4_G5... | ecosystem: Environmental > Aquatic > Marine >... | reverse complement strand
ACAGCCTGGATGTGATAATACTGAGTGCAGGGCTTGTTACAAGTGATCGTTTTTAGGTATGTTTATGTGTTAGTATTAGTCTTCTATCTTGTTCATTCACCCTAAGCTTACCCTGCATAGTATCTGCACTTCTCAACAAAACGAAATAGAGCTCTTCCCACCGGGAGGCTGTGTGACACGAGAACTTGGCCTGTCTGTAATTACGTTCCCAACATTCTGAGATGAGCCACTAGCATATACGTTGCTTGAAACACCCTTATCGATGACACCCCAAGACTCTTGTTTCTTTTCGATATCACTCATTGGTTTGGCCGTCGTCGACGAAGCAGCTGCTGATGATCCTACGATTTGCATCACATTTTCCTTCTCTTTCTTGGGCTCTTTGTCTGTGAAGTGGAGTAGAGTACATGAGTTAAAAGTAAAGTCAATGTATTATGAAGCGATGCATTATCAAAAGCAAATGTATCATCTACGTACTCTTTGGTGAATCCCAACCTAGGCATACACTAGACTTTCCTCCTGGCTCATTTGTTACTCGCGATGTTGTTCTCTAAAAGAAGCAAGATATGTTTATTTGTGTGATGTGCATGTGATGTGAGTTTTATCACGAAACTGAAACAGATCTTATCTACAAAGTTAGTAACTTACCTTTCCTTCCATAAACACATTTTGATTTTCATTCATTCCATACATGATCCAAAGATGCTCTGGCTCTATATCTATTCTCTCCACTCTCTAATCTCTCTCTTCTTATCTTAGGTCTCTTCTCGTTGTGTTTTTCTCTCACTCTCGTCAGACTACTGGGACTGGGACTCAGAAAATGTAAGACCTTCAGGCACGAGATGAGGTTCCGCCGCCTACCATCTCAAGCATTGCTTCTCTGTACTGTTTACTTACTCTGCACTGTTCTATTAGCCACCGATGGGAGATTCATTGGTGGTGGTCCTGTGGTAGTGCGTGTTTTGCAAAAAGCCCCCTCAATCATCAATCTTTCCTCTTCAATATATAGTAAGCTTATATTATCGCATATCAAGGGCCTGAAACCTTTCTACCTTGATTATGTTGCGTCTCTTGAATAGAGTTGCAAAGCGAGAAAGGAATAGCAGCATCAATATTGCTGCTAAGTATGGAAATTCAAACAAGTATGGTGGAATCATCTCGACGAGTAACTTTTCGACGAGTGGAAGTGGTGGAGGAGAGAAGTCTCCCGATGTTGCAGTTCAATTGGATTATTATATGAGTTTGCAGTTTGCTGGTGTTGCTTGTGCTCTTGTGAACGGTACGTCGAAATGTTGTATATGCTGTTTGAAGTTTGTGCATATGATGTGCACTTTATTTATTTGCAAATCATTAACCATTAATTCTCCCTTACCCCTCCTTACTCCTTCTCACCTACCAACAAATAGACACATATAAATCCAAGGGTATTAACAATCTACACTTCCTACCAACATGTCCAGTTGGTCATGAAGCTGCAAATGTTCGATCCTATCAAAATGCCAATCCATCAACACGAGCAACATTTGGTACCGTCGAACAAAACATTTTCATCCCAACATTATACAACGATCCATCATTAAATGTATCAGGTGTTGCCAGTATGTTCCGTCGTTCACCATTATGTATTGCAAGTTTGAAACCATTACAAGATGGTGATATTATTGGTGCACATGAGGATACTGTCGAGTTATTACAACGTATCTTTCCTAAACAGAAAGTAGTTGCCTCACCTCGTGGAACGAAGAATAAAGATTTGTTAAATGGTGTATATGATGGTATTCAAGCATATACAACCACGGAAGTGCCGTCGTTGCATCGTTATATGGAAAAGGAGAGAATGGATCCTAGCGGGTTGCAAGTACAGGTCTTAGAAGATTTTGATAGTGGGAATGGAGGTCCAACATCTCTTGGTTATTCGCAAATGATATTCCTTGCCAACGAAGCTCTGGAAAGTCCTGATCGTCGTGATGCTGCAACAGCATTCCTCGAGGGTACATTTACTGGATGGGAGTATGCAATTCGTAATCCAAATCAAGCCATCGAAGCAGTATTGGAAGCATGTCGTATGTTAAATCTCGATGATGAGAAGAATGATCATTGGTATAGATCAAAAGACTTTATGCATGACATGTTAAACTTGACAAATAACCATGTTAAGGAAACATTCGTTGGTGATCGATTAGGAGTATTAAGTTCAAATCGTTGGGGTAAGGCAACTGAATGGCTATTGCACGATAAGCAAAATGTTGATCCAAACTTTGGCATGGATCAATCAGGTTTATGGAAACCACCCTCGAATCTCCTACACGGAAATGAATTAGGTAGAGAGATATTACATGATGCCAAGATGAGTGCTGTCAAGTTTGAAAAGGCACATGGTCGTAAGCCATCCGTGGCAGTCATTAATGTTGGCGAGCTATCGCGCTATACAGATGCCAAGCGTCGTGTACAATTGTATAGTAATCCAAGTAATTCATGGTTTACTAAATCAGATGTGGGAAAGGCAAACAACTTTGATGTTAAGGAGATCAACTTGGATTCGAAAGGACTTACCACTGACGCGTTGGTTAGTGAGATATACAAGATTCGTGACGATGTGGATGGAATTCAAGTAATGTGGCCTTTCCCTCCTGGTATTGACGAGGCAGCCGTGTTCAATGCCGTGCCATTGTCGAAGGATGTTGATGGTATCCACTTCACTGCTTGGGGCAGTCAGTACCCTCCTGTGACACCGGCAAGTGTTATGGAGTTGATGAAAGAACATAACGTAGATGTTCGTGGCAAGCATGTACTTGTGATTGGTCGTAGTCCAATCGTTGGTACTCCTCTATCTCATATGCTTAGGGAGGAAGGTGCCCTAGTTTCAATGGCACATAGTGATGTTGACAAGAAGATCTTTCAAGATGCCGTGGGACAAGCGGATGTAGTCGTAACCTCTGCAGGATCTCCAGGTGCTATTGAGGCTTCATGGCTCAAGGATGGTGCCGAGGTGATCAATGTTGGAACAACATTCTGTGAAAAGGCCGATGGGTTGCTTCCCGATGTCGTTGGTGATATCGGATCAAAAGCTAGTCGATTCAGCCCAGTGCCGGGTGGTGTAGGGCCCTTGTCTCTACCCATGTTGTTCCGTAATGTTGCCAAGGCTGCATGGGATCAGGCGGAGGATGAATCCTCGTGGGAAAAGGAGCCAGCTACACTCAGGTAAGCGTGTGGTCCTTCTAGTTGGGTGTCTTTGAGTTGTTGATGAAATACATACACATGTAACAACTAAATTTAACGTTATCTATCTCCCATTCTACTATCTTAGGAAATCTTATCACTTTGATACATACACTGAGGCCTTGAAATTTGCACAAAAGGTTGATGAAATGAGTACAATCATGGATCATCATGCCAATATGAGCATCGTACATAAGTGTGTCAATGGAGTTGATATGGAGTTATCATTCTTTTCTTTTGAGGCAAATGAGCTAACCTCGAAAGATTATGCTGCCGCCAAGGCTATTGATTTCATGCATCAAGACAATCCGATCGTAATGGGCGACTTTGGATATAATCTGAAACAAGAATCTATAGCCCTACATCCTGCAGAGCCAAGAGGAAGTTCAAAGTTACTCAGGGTAGATGCTCAAGGCAAGGTATCGTATTATGAGAATTTTGCAAATTCCATACCTAAACTTCTTGAAGGGTGTCATGTTGTATTCAATAACAGTCGAGTACTTGATGCTAGGTTATCAGTCAAGTTAAACAATGGTGCCGAAGTGGAGCTGATGGTGAGTGTAGTTTTAGTTTTATTGACTGAACTTTATCGGATCGAAAGTGCTCATTTCATGTGTATACTCTCTAGCTGCTTGACCTGGGCAATATAGACCCTGCCAAACCATGTCATCAGCATACTATTCAGGCCATGATACGATCCGAATCGGTAGCTGAAGGAGATGTATACACCGAACCAGTCTCAGGCTCAAAAGTAGAAGTCGTGAAAGTTCGTGGGTGAGTGTTTGTGCGTCATTCATTTCACTTGCTCACATCATATGCTCATGGTATCCTCGCCTTTACATCTGACACACAAAGTATCTGGGAAGAAGATGAAGATGGAGGAGGCAATGGATGTGACTGTGTAGTAAAGATACACAGCAATGATAATCTCGGTACCTTTTTGGATGTCAACGGCTCAGTGCCAATACCTCCATACTTACATCGAGAGGCTGTGTTGAGTGATAAGGAGAGGTATCAAAATATATATTGCAAAGATGGAGGATCTGTTGCTGCACCAACCGCGGGTCTACACTTTACTGATGAGGTATTGAAAAAGCTAGGAGATAATACCTCGCTGTTGACATTACACGTCGGTGCCGGTACGTTTATGCCGGTGCTTTCAACTAATGCAAAAGATCATTCCATGCATGCAGAGCACTTCTTTATTAATGTTGGTGAGCTACGAAACGTTGTTCAAGCACTTGAGGCGGATAAACCGTTAGCCGTAGTTGGTACTACATCTACACGAACACTGGAGAGTTTGTATTGGTTAGGGATCAAGAAACTTCGGGGTCTTCCAAACAGTCAATATATGAAACAGCTCGAACTCGGTCAATTTGAATGGATACCCCTGTCTGTTGCTGATCCTACTACTACCCCTGTTGCTGCACTTAATGCCCTGATTGATGGCCTATCTGACAATGATATCATTAGCGGTAAAACATCACTCATGATCACGCCAAACTCATACAAAATGAAAGTCATTGACCACTTGGTAACCAACTTTCATGCTCCAGACAGTACCCTCATGCTTTTAGTATCGGCATTCCTTGGGACACAAAATGACGTTACAAAGATCTATGAAGATGCACAAAGAAAAGGATATCGTTTTCTATCATATGGCGATTCATGTCTGTTTTCAAAGCCAGGTCTCGAATTACCAAGTGAATCAGCCAAGTGAGAGTGGTAGGTAGGTGGTATCTTAGTAATAGTAATTATAGTAATGCAGGCTAGAGAAGCATGGCAAAGAGGCCCAACTCAATAAAGTAAAGACAAAGCAATAAAGTATATACATTAGCTTGATTTGATGGAAGTTAGGCTACTATTCTTTGTCATTCAACAACATCAGGAGCCGCCAATTGTAATTAAATTGCAATGAGGAAAGGATACCTTTTAGATCCGATTCCCACAACGGTTATCATTGTTGCAAATTTAGCAAATGATGAGTTGTCATTTGGTGTTGATAATACGGACGGACGTCATTAGTAGACTAAAAACACTCTCAATAATATGGCTGAATATAGTACCACCGCCACTGCAGATAATAAGAAGGTTGTGGTGATAAGTGATTCTGAAGGAGAAGATGATGATGGCATTGTTGAAATTTTGGATGATGGTTCACCTACTTTACCTCCCGAGGTTTGGGCTGCAGTTATCAATTGTGAGTATTGTTTTATTAGTATTTAATGTAGACCAACTCATATATTGCTGTACTGATACTTATATATCATCTCTCTGATATTAATAGACCTTCCTTACGATTCGCTCATATCATGTGCATCAACTTCACGTGCTATTTTATATGATGCATTACCATTAGTTACGACAATACATATTGAAAAGGCATCACATCTTCGTATAGGAACAGTGTCAAATCATCTTAGAGATGTACGTGAGGTATCAATATACAACCTTTTCAACGTCAACAGAATAAAGGCTACAATTCAGGTCGATAAAGATATTGCAGTTAAGTCGGTACACTTCCTTTCTATATTACCTAATAATGTAGAGAGTGTTGCCTTCTGGGGGAAATATAGGAGTAGTTTATGTTCTTTAAATTCATTGGTACTATATGATGGAGACAATCCTCCCATCAGCCACTTATTGGATGAGATTTTGGGAGCGTTTGATTGCGGATCATTACCTCATAATTTACAAATTAATGGTTTGAGTTGTCCTAGGAAAAGAACCAGCAATTCAAACTGTACGGAGTGCAAAAGACTATGTGGTATATTTCCCATTGAGCGTATTGGGGATGTAGATATATGTCTACCAACCACAACTAGCAAAGAGATAATCATGTCTCGTAAAGGGGGGAGGAAATATCTACAATCTGAAACTAGATTTATGCAGCTTCTAGGCAAAGGCCGTGTTAAGGGCATACTGCAGATACATAGCGACTTTTGTATTAGTGGATATTCCTCTAAGACTAAAGAAGAATTGAAAAGTATGGCTCAATCACCAAATGTTGACGTTACTAAGCTGAATCCACAAGATGTGGTCAAAGCTATCACAAGGCATTTCCCCAATAACATTTCGGTATATCTTTATGAAGATTCTTTTGATCTCTTGAAATCAATCGGGCTTCCAATTAGTAATGATTTACTTGACCCAAATGTTGTTAGGGTGGAGAACCTAGAACTTATGGTGAACCATATTATGGAGGAAACAGACTCGTTATTGAAAAGTGTGCATCAAATGCGATGTCTACTGACCAAACGAGATATGTTAGATTTCCGTAGTTGTCTAGCACAGCAGATGGTGAAGGCAGGTGTATTGCCAAAGCTTGTGCAATTCTTATCAAGAGATCATGACAGTGACCTTCAATTGGCAGCCATGAAGGTGTTGGTAAGGGTATCTTTTGTAGGAGATGAACACATTGAAGAAATTATCAAATTAGGGGCTATACAACCTTTAATCCACCTTCTGGGCTCTCCACACAGTAAGATTTCATCATGGACTGCTTCAGCTCTAGGGAATATTGCAGGAAAAAGTTTTCATTTTAGAGACTTAGCCTTACAAGCAGGTGCAATGCATCCTCTGCTAAAGCTACTCGAGAATCACCAAACAAGTGATTTGGAATCAGTGAGGACTTACATCTGGGTTTTGGACAAACTTATGCAATTCGAGATTGTGTCCAAGGAATTACACCTTGTTGTATCTAAACTCTTATGGGATAAAGTTACAAAAACGCCAGATTTCAAACTAGTGAGTCCATCATTGCAAATACTTGATGAATTGATTCAACATAGAGACGAGAAAGTTTTAACTGAAGTCTGTTGGGCGTTGGGATACTTCAGTCAATGTAGTTATTCCAAAAACTGCTTGGCAATTCGAAAGTCGGTAACTGGTGTCCAAGCTATGATAGATATCGGTATTATCCCCAAACTGATTCTTCTCCTAAATAATAATGAGCATCGAGGATTGTGTGAGGCGGCTGTGTGGGCTGTTTCACACTTGTTCGACAAAGGTAGTATGAAGCAAATCAAATATGTGGTGAATCAAGGTTGTATTCCTCCATTGTTAGATTTGTTACAGGAAGAAGATGGCAACATTGTACAAGACGTACTGAGGGTATTGGTACATGTGAGTAATGAGGTTTACAATCCTTTTCTTCTCTATTTGCTGACTATCTTCATCTGCCACAGATATTTCACCCCCGCAAAGGTTTCAGTTATAACAAGTACCTATGGAGAGAAGGGGTAGTGATATCAATTGTTAAGGCTCGTGGTTACGGAAAGATTAAAGACCTTCATCATCATGCTGATGGTAAGTCTATTAATTATATCTTTACATTCCCCCTTTATCATGTTCTTATCTCTCATTTGTTGTCTACTGAACAGATGAAGTTCGAAAATGGAGCACCTGGGTTAGGAAACAGATGGACATATACAGTAAATATGGCGGAGACATCTATAGTAAATATGGCGGATCATAATCATAATGGAGTTAAAGATAAGAGGACTATATTTTATCTCATCTAGGAGTACCAACATCCCAACTACTCTTGTGACTTCTTCTCCTCCTTTCTCTTCTTACAAGCAAATATAGCCATCTCGATAGAAATACCCTTAAGTTGCTTCACTCCCAAGACATCCACGTCCACGGACGGTCCAGGGTCGGGAGGTTCCTCGCCATCTCCCATGGGCACACCGACACAAACTTGTCCTGGCTCACATTGTGCGGCAACTCGGGCAGCACGGTTGACTAAAAGGTTAAGGAGGAAGTGTATAGAGTAAGACAAAGAGATACAACAAAAAGAGACACATCATATGCACTATAACCACAAACTCACCGATTGGACCAAAGTAATCCGCATGTCCTGAAACTGTATGAGGACCCATACTTAAAAATGGTCCCCAATGTATGCCGACCCTAAATGCTCGTTCCTTATCCACATCACCGAATAAATTTGCATTTTTAAGAACATCCTCCTTCAAGTCTAATCCGAATTTGATACCATTCTCTATTCTATCAAATGCAAGCATCCACGATCCTTTATCTTCTTGACATTCATATCCCGGTGGGGATAATCTCATGAGATGTGATCGGACATACTTGGCTAATATTTTGTAATTCTTCTTCCGTTCCTTATCGGTAACACTTTCCATCTTATCAGTATATACAAATACCATAGCAACCTTATTCCCAATGTAGGGTGCATTTAAAAATGATGTTGATAGTTGCCCGTGGGATAATAATGGTGGGAAGACACGTCCACAGACGCGGGGTGGGGTTTCACCCTCCTTAACCTCCTGTCCACCTCGTGCGGCGAAGAAATCATATGATAAACTGTTGGGTACTAGCTGGACGATACGTTTGGAGAATATACGTTTCGTCTTCTTCTTGGATGTTACTCCGGCATTCTCCTTCTTGGGATCGTATAGTAAATGCTCTCCGCAGTCCATTACTTGAGGACTGCCTAGAAATTGTTCGGCCATGCCACTAACTGCCGTCCATGTATCCACGGTGGTTAATATCTGTCCTCCGTGTGACATCTTTTCAATGGCCTTGGCTATGTTCACAGCCTCGCCCTGATATGTGGTACGACCTGTTGTTCTATGAACGTTGGACGTGGTGGGGCCATGATGCATACCAAATCTAACACGGAATCCTCTAAATTTCTTCTTCTCATTATCACATCCATCCGGATGGTTCAATATCCCCTCTGGCCACTTCGCCCTATACAATGCCAATTGTGCCTTTAAGGCAAAGCCAATCGCATCAGCGGGATGTTGGAATGCTAAATTAAATGCATCTCCTTCAGTGGTAATCTCATATCCACCATGATCGGCATAACACTTTCGTATAATCGCATCATGGATATCCGTACTCTTTTTCATAGCAAGAGGGTCAGCTTCCCATAAGGACGTCGAGCCTTGAACATCAGTATAAATAATTGTAACATCCCCCTCGGGAACTCTCATCGTTTTAATCGTCTTCATTGTCCGTGCAGTCTTATCATCTCTGTATATTGTACCCTCGGCACTAAGATTATCTAATTCTTCGGGCTCACTTAATTCGGAACAATCACTTCCAGAACCGGCACGTATTTTACCCCCCAGTGGTCCACCACTGTCGGAATAATCATCTTCATAATCTCTATATCCTGAGCCTCGGCCATGTCTATCAACATCGCTCGTGCTACGTCGATAATCAATCTTCTTCTTCTTATCTCGTTTCGACCGTGAACTGCGCTGACTCCGTCGTGATGTGCGGGACATATCATCCATATCATTCCCTCCCCGATGTCGACTTGATGAGGCGGATACACTCTGCGAGTATCGTTTCCGATCTTCTCTATCACTATTCCGTCTACTACGAGAGGAGGATCCTCCACCGCGCGAGTCATCCCTATCTCGATCTCGATCTCTATCACGATTTTTATAATCTCGATAATGCATGTCTTCTTGACTATCAAAACTACCAAATGAATCATCATCGGGTATTGACGAATGTTGTGAACTACGTAATGATTCCCTACCGGAATTACGATGATGTCCTCCCCTCCTTTGACTTTTCCGTCTTCTATGATCTCGATCTCGATCTCTATTATCCCGATCATACTTATCCCTACTTGCCAAGCTGTTGGAACTCCCTCTATACTCCCCACCGCCATTGCTATGGTTTGCCATACTCCCCCGTCGTGATGAACGGAAGGAATTCATACTTCCTCTGTAATTATAATCATCTCCTCGATCCCGTCCACCACCTCGTGATGAAAAACTACCCATTAATTCCTCTGCATTCGATTCACGACGTCGATTATTATATGAATTTGGACCTCCACCGGTAAATGATCCCATACTACCACTTCTATTAAAACCATCATAATCTCTTGGTGGTGGAAACCCTATCGATCCAGTTCCACCAGTGAATGAATCATTGGGATTAGTTTGTATTTTAGGTGCCTTATTAATAACCTTGGCAGTACCACAGACGGCACAGACTAAATGTAATGGATTTTCATTTAAAAATGTACATGCTGGACAATTCCACGGTCCATCTTCATCATTATTATCTTGTTCGTCTGGTTGTTGAGGTGTGGTTATCCCGTTGTAATCTCCTCCGCTGCTGTTACTCATTCCGCCACTGTATTAATAAAAAGGAGAGATAAAATGTGAGAGAAAGTTTTCACTGCAATACAAAAGTTTGACCCAAACAATTAACCAATCAATCTATTGCCCCCTACTCATTCCCAAATACTATTGCCCTTTCCAATTCCCCAAGCTTATACACTCCAATCTTATAAATGTTAAACACCCCCAAATTAAAATGGACACAAGATGTGCACAAATTCTTATCCATACAATTTAATAAACACAGCCTTTATCCCCCCAATTAACTGTTCCAATCTAAACCTCAAACCAATCTAATCTCAAAACCAACAAATAAATGTTAATATAATAAATATAATAATATAGACTCACCCAGTACCAATAGCCATACTCTGTGCCATAGCAGTTGCAATTTCATCTTGTAATTCATCCCATCCTGCACTTCCATTACCATTTAAATTATTAGGACCACCATTCTCACGTGATGCACTCCCATCACCAGCTACTGTTGAATGATTGGAACGTAATGAATGATTTGTTTTAATGTTACGATTATTATGTGATGGTAATCGTTCGGGATGATAACTATCTTGAAGTTCATTAGAATAGTTTGATCTATTAGAATTGTCTAATCCGCCATTACTACTTCCCTGTGCTGCATATTGGTTATGATTGTTGGGTGAATCGTTAGGATCGAATCCCTTTTGGGATTTGATAGTTGGTAACTGTCCATTTCTACCACTTAGTGATGATAGGTCAGAGGTACGTCTAGGTCTTTGTGTATCAATTTCATCCCATGATGCGTTATTTCCTCTACGTGGTCCCATCTTTATATTATTATTTATTATTGTTTGATGTGTGGGCTGAATATTTGTATTGCAATTGGTTGTTCGTATTGCAATGAATCTTATCAATTCTCCGACCTGAGATTAGTGATTAGGCCAATCTATATAGCCCCTCTTATCGCAACTCTTATATATACCCTACGCCTTCGTCAATGCCACTGCAGGATGTCAGTGTTGCCGGAGGAGGGCTCGTGGTCGTGACTTATTGTTGTAGGCCAATTTTGTTGTATTGCAATTGAATGTGTATCGTTTTGATATGTTCAGCCAGCCTCTGATGAATCTCCCGAATTGTGGACGTATCGATCGTCTCTCCTCTCTCTTCGCCGCTGTCGCCGCCACCGACGATTAATAGTAGTGCTGCTAGTAAATCTATGCAGAGACAATGGACATTGAGGCCTTTATTTAAAGACCCACCTCTTATTGAGATTGCTCTTTTTGTATTTGCTTCTAGGCTTAAATCGTAAATATTCTTCTCAAAGGAGTTCTCAAAAGATGCTATGACCACAATATCCACGAAGTTTTGACCCACCGGCAAGACGGGGGCTGTTGATTATTTGAGGACGATCTTGGTGGTGTACCTTTCGTAGTGTCATTCATCTACTCAAGGTATAACCTTAATGGAAAGGTTCGAGGGGTTAGCTGGATGTTGATGCATTAGAGAGGTCTTTATATTGTCAATATACGTACTGGTATGGTTTATCCATGAAGGTTACTTGATATTGATAATTCATCAGTTATGGTGCTGGCAATAGGGTGTCTCACTTCAACTTCTTAGTTCCGGCTAGGATCCGAATCTCTCTATATATTAACTCTACTCTATTCTACTTCTTTGTTTGTCCATTCGTATGAGAGTATAGAGATATTGAGATATTACAAAATCTCAGCTTAGCTTTAGCCATCAACCGGCAGTTGTTGATCATGTGTTCATAAAGCCAAAAGATGTGCACAAGATGTGAGCATTCTTGTTCCAAGAGCCTCACATTGAGCTAGCCAAGTGATCAATACATATCTTTGTGTCTGAAGACAACCCCGAAGAACATTCATTCGGATGGAAAGTGCATTTCCAATATGCTAGTGCTCCGTTTTCGAACAATATCTGTTTCAAAATATAAAAACGAATAGTCATATATCAACATCAATAGATAATTCAACAGTGCACTGTTAGAAGAGGAAAGATACTTACCATTATCATGGTGTTGCAAATCTTGAAGCATGCTCCTGCCGTTATTAGCATCAAGAATAGACTTGATATGACTCTCTCCATCGGTATCTTTCGTACTAACTTGACTTACATTTTCCAACGCCTCCAGAACAAGACGAACTAGTTCCGTATCATCTTGCATAACCGTTAATAGATCGAGCAGTGGAGGAATACATCCTTGTTTCATCAAATATTTGACCTGCTCTGAACTGCCATTCTGGGTAGCGTTTGTAACTACCCATGCAGCCTCCCTACGCATAGCTAAGCAGCCTTCTTTCAATAGTGATAACACTTTTGGATATACACCAATGTCAATCACAGCTTGAATCTGCTCCACAGTACCAGCTGCTATATTGGAGATGGCCCAAATAGCATCAAGTCCAATAGTTTCGTTTGATCGTGATACGAGAGTCAGGAGACTGGGAAGTGCACCGTTGTCAATAATGATCTGCGTCTGACCTTCTTCTCCTGAGACTATGTTCCCTACTGTTTTCAATGCAGACAACTGTACATCTTTGCTAGAATGGTCTAGTAGTTCAACAAGACGACACACGCCAGTTTTACCCAATACATCGATAGCAGCCTGAATATGTTCATCGGGACCACTAGTCAAGAAGGATAATGACCAACAAGCATCCGTCACAACCTCCTCATCTTGATGGTGAATCAATTCATTCAATGTCGGAAGTGACAGACGGACTAGATTGAAATCTGGCTTTGGCTTGCCCCGACAGATATTAGACAATGTCCACACGTAGGTCCTTACTGAATTAAGGTAATCTGTCCGATGATCCTCAAGTAATTTTAGCAGCGGCTGCATAGCCCCCGCTTGTAACACTAAGTCTCGAAAGCCAGGAACACCCCCTGTAATGTTACTCAAAGCCCAAGCAGCAGAGGAGGGTATCTTGGAGTGTGAAGAGCCCAAGAGTCGAACTAAAGGTGGTATAGCTCCCAAATTGACAAGTTCCTCGACGTGCTTACTTTTTTCCGAGGCAACATTTATCAATACGCTCACGGCTGCCAATTGAAGCTCGTTGTTGTTATCTCTTGATAAGAATTCTACTATCTTTGGTAATATCCCTGTTTCCACTATTAGCTGAACCATTTGTTTATCCGTCTTGGTATCATCATTGTTAGCCAGTAAATCATCGATTTTCTTTAGTCCGATGACTGGGCTGAAGAAAGAGTCAGTTTCCTCCATTACGCTGCTCACCATACGATCCAGATTTTCGACTCTAACATCATCTGGGTCAATCAAAACATTACTAATAGGGATTCCAATTGATTTCAATAGATCAAAAGAGTCTCCACTGAGGTAGTATATGGAACTGTTGTTAGGATGACGCTTCTTGATAGCCTTAACCACATCTTGTGGATTCAGATTAGTGACATTAATCTCTGATGATTCGAGCATACTTTTCAGTTCATTTCGTACCTCATAATCATGACCAATTATGCAAAAGTCATTGTTTGAAGAACTAACATGGCTCTTACCCAAAAGCTGCATAAATCTAGTTTCAGAATGTAAATAATCCTTTCCTCCTTCACGAGTGTTGATTATCTCGTTGCTTGTTGCAAATCGTAGGCACAAATCAACATCTCCTGTAATTCCAAGAGGAAATCTACTGCATATCCTTTTACATGTTTGGCATGAACCGTCTGTATCAACTCTAGTGTTGGGACAACTTAACCCAACAATTTGCAAATTTTGTGGCAAAGTTCTACAACTAAATGCTCCCGAGAACGAGTCCAATAAGTTATTAATATACCCTCTCTGATCATCATCGATAATGACCTCATTTAGTGGAAGTAAATTGTCTCTGCACTTACCCCAAAATGCAACACTCTCCAATTGAGGGAACGTACTTGCAATGAGAAATGGAACCGATTGTGTTGCAATATCCTCATCCAAAATAATATCATCCGTATCACTATTGATCTGGAAAAGATTATATATCGATATATTGCGTATATCTCTAAGCCGCTTTGCTACTAATCCAATACGAAGCTGTGATGATTTCTCAATGTGTAGTGTCGTAACTAATGGTAATGCATCATGTAGCATAGATTTTGAAGTTGATGCACATGATATGAGTGAATCGTAAGGGAGATCTATTATAGAAAAGAGGGTTCAGTATCAACATAAATATATGATCGATATACAAAACAAATATGATACTCACAATTGATAACTGCAGCCCAAACCTCGGGTGGTAAAGTTATGTGAGGTGAACCATCATAAAAAAATTCAACTATGCCATTATCTTCTTCTTCTCCCTCGGAATCACTTATCACCACAACATCCTTATCATCCTCAGCGGCGGTGGTACTACTATATTCATCAGCCATGCTATTTAATGGTGTAAATCAAAACTAATTGTCCAATTACAATAACCAACAAACAGGTGCATCTGCCTCTATCAATAAAAGAATAAGAGCGTCATTGCTACCGTTGCGGGAATAGAAGAGCGTCATTGCTACCGTTGCGGGAATAGAAACTTCTCCCCCCTCCATTTACATACTGGATATGTAGAAGTAAGTAGGCGGCCTCAAGTATGATAGAATGTCAAGGAATAGCGGATTATTTTCTACAGAATCAAGCTACATACAGAGATTTATCCATAGGCTCATAGTACCGAGCAAACGAGCGAGTATCGTTACTCTTTGTTGGTTAATTTGGTTTGTCTATCATGTAAAGATAAAATCTATCAGCCCTACACTCATTCAACAACAGGATGGTCAACATATACACCACAACCGCCGTCATGTAGAAGCACGGATAGTTCATAATTTACCAGTACATGGTCTACATGCTGATGGTAGTGATGTAGAGTATCGCTGTAGTGTAGGCGAGCTAATACATAGACCGAAAGCTTATAAATTGTGGGGAGGATTGAATGGCACACGTCAGCCATTGCAATATCCATTAAATCAATCAGGTGTATTCGATTTTGCAGTGCATATATCAAATATTAATTTGAAGATATTGATAGTAGGTAACTCCTTAGGTGAGCAATTACATGCTGGATTAGAGGAGGCAATGTGCTATCCGACCAAGATGACGAATCAAACAACTGGTATAGATCGTAGACTATTGGCAAAGCAAGCTGCAGCAGCTCATTGCAATACAAAGTTTGTCGAGAATACAAATAATCAATGGGTGAAAGAACCTCGTATAGTTACTACAACTCAATCAGGTGGTGGTATGCTTGCAGTTATCAAGGACAATACAAACATGATTGATACAAAAACAAAGTGGAATATGAACAACACAGCCATTTCAACAATAGTTCAAGCACTCGACAGTGCTGTTGACTTTGATAACAATGGTATAGAAGGCAACAATATAAACAAGAGAGAACAGCTGTTAGATGTATTAGTGTATCAATTTCAATCAGGACATATAGATTTACATGATTTTGACGAGTATTACTTGGAAAAAGCAATATCAGCGGCAGGTACTCTATTCCAAGCTACGACTGTCATCTTCCCAACTATTGCATGGATGAATAATGTTAATCATACCAATGTTGATAAGTTACATGAAGTGAATGAACGGATACGCAACTTTGCTCGATTGTATATCCCTAAATCATCGTCGAGTGTTGAATCGGTACTTGTATTGGACATAGCACAGCTTTCTACAGCATATATCGAAGCTAATGCAAAGATATTAAACATTTCTGATCATCAAACGTATACACTTCGATTGGATAGTATGTTTAAGCCATTGGTTGCCCACATTTGTGCATCACTTCCTTTCAAAGATGATCCTCGAGGATGTTTGCCTGGAATGATTTCGGTGAGTAGTAGATGCTATCGACCGATGTATATGTTGTACTGTCTATGTCTTATCAATGTATTTCACTCTTATATCATGCTCAGAATGATGGGATGCATCTATGTCCTGAAACTTTTCACAGCCGTATTAATGCTGCGTTAGTTTGTTTACTAGATTGCAAGTACAACCAGCTGCTGGACAGAAAGAGTCTTGTCACATGTTCTAATAGTTGCAATTCAAAGTATATGAGTTTACATCCAATAACATATCATATGAGTGAAGATTCAATAGAGGAAGTGAGATTGACCTCATGATCAGTATAAGATACGAAAGAGATATACAAGGAGGTACAAGTAATGCATAAAGCTAATATAAAAACTCACCGCATAGGTATGTAACTGGCTACATTGATAAGAAAGTAGTCCTCCTATCGACACATGTGAGTAGAGCGCTTGAGAACTTAGTAACCCGTACAGAGTAGTCATCTTGGAGAAGATACATACCAAATTTAGCATTATCTATACAATCAATCCAAGGAAGATCCCTAATCCTCCTCTACTGCTTTCTTTCTTCGAAAGTTCTTCATAAAACTGATGAACTTATTATCATCAATGGCCGAGAATCCACGGTTTAGAACAGCCTGGTTGTTTTCTTCTTCTGTATTACCCTGATCGACATCTCTCCAACATTAGCCGCAGCTAAGTCGTCATCTTCTCCCCTTCCCTCGACCCGATTTGCCTCTGCTAATGCTACCTCAACATCGACATTCTCATTTTGAAACTCCTCTTCTTCCTCTGCTTCATTATCATTACTACAATCACGAGCCTGTGAAGCTGATGTTCCGTCACCAGTAACAACAGCTGGATCGATTTGTGACCTCTCAATTTGAGAGGCTCCTTTATATTTGGACGCTGACTTGGTAACAGTTCCCCCGGCCAATTCCAACTTCTTCTTTCTCTTCATTTCTCTATAACGGAGGAAACGTGGCCTTAAGTAAATGATACTATTGAAGAAGCCCTGTAGTGGAGTGAATATCACTGCACAAAGGAATATAGCATATGGAACTTGTACTTCAATTGTTTGCAATATGCGAAGTGTTGTAGGGAATGTCCATGTGATGTAAAACGCTGAGACATAGAACAAGGCTTGCACTTTTACTGTTTTTGACAAAGCCACTTTATTCGCTGCATATTTACTTGTCTTCTTCTCCGTTGCAACTACAGATAGTACAACTGCAATCATAATGGCAGTAACAACAACAATTATTGACCATAACTCAGCATAATAAAAAGCCCAACGAAAGTCGTTTGCATCTAATCCATTAATCGGTCGGTCAGGATCAGATGGGTTATTACTAATCCAACACCATACATTGGCATTATTATAAATCTTTAACGGCAACCCCGCAATCGCTATACCAAATGAAAGTATTAATATTGTAGGATGGATAAACTTTTCAATGGAAGATAATTTCACATCACTCCATCGGTAGTTAATAACTAACATGTAATATATTGCCAAACATAAGTTATACATTGGTGCTGCTAATGATAGCTGAATGAAGAAACCTTGGAAGGTACAAGAAAAAGTAGCACCAGAGGCATATAATACACCTGAATCAGCTGGGATTGGCCACGTTGATAGGGCATACATGAAGGAAGTTACAAAATCAAAGCAGGACATTGCCAACATTATACGAGGGTAAGTCTGCTTCCTCTTTTTTGGTGTGCGTAATACATCAAATATAATAATACCACTGCCTATCATAGAAAGTAGGCCGGTGCATTTGGGCACTATGGCCAGTGCTTTCCTCTGAGTAAGTGTAAGCCCCATCTTGTGTCTCTGTCTCTACTCAAGGTTGTGTATATTACCTATGTTATTGTTGGTTGCAATTGTTTAATATCTATCTATTGCAATTTGTACTAATATGGTGATCTAAACTGATATATAATAAAAGTATTGTTAATAAGCGACTGTATCTCTTCCCAGCCTAATATCCTCATTGCTATCTTCCGTCAATCGTCACTAAATAGCAACAACCAACTTCAAAGGAACTAGAGCCCTCTGCCTGGATGGCTGGGGGGCATCCACAAAAAAATCTTGCCCAGCGTCAAAAGTCATAAGCGTTATGTATCTCTAGTAAATGCTATTTGTGGTATTATATTGAAGTAGACAGATAGAGGCACGTTGATACATCGGTATTATCCATTGATTAGTATTTCATACCATATGATCTTTATTTGATACCTCCCTCATACAATATATTAATTTGTGCACATCTTATGCACACTTTCTTTCATCAGACATAATCTACAAAAAAGTTGATAATAGAACAGAAAATCGTGGAGTGTACAATAATACCTATGCATACGTTGTTATTGGAACAATGAGTAGTAGTATATTATCTAAACAGACAAAGTCGTCATTTGATACTATTCCTCAGTCTATTGCAACTTCGTCAATATTACCATACATCACGAGTAATGACTGGCTACATTTTCGATTGGCATCCCGCAGCTGTTATCGAATAGTACACGGAACGAATGTTACTGCTGATGGATCATCAAACTCATCACCGTCTATTGCAGCAATAGCTGATGGAGAAGGTAGTGAGAGTGAAGAATTATGGAGATTAGCATTAGTTCGAGAGTATCAATTTGACGAATCAGAAGAAGATAAGGAAATGTTTCATCAATGTATAAAGCCGAACTTATCATATAATGAAAACACAGCCTTCTTATCAACGAAGAATCTTTTCACGGCACCTAACTCATTTATTGCATGGAAAAATTGGCGGAAGATTGATCTAATCATCCATGAACAAAGAAATGATTTAGGTTCTATGGATATGAGTAGGGAAGATTTCTTTATAGAACCAAAAACTAAAGGCGATCGTCTTCCACCGAGTGAACGAGTCAATGGAAAACACTTTTTAAGAGCACATGCTATGTGGAAGAAGATTGAAGCATGGTGTGATGACGAGTCTAAATCAGGCACATTGGGTAGATATATGAAAGAAACCTTTACTCCAGGCAAGCCGTTGGATCCAAATCCTAGAGGGCGTATCCGAGGCGCAAGATCAGCAGCATTTAAAGCAGTATATTCGTTTTATGCCGGCCAAGATATACCCTATCGTGAACCGAATGACGTGAACTTCAGACCGTTTGTTGGCCTGTTTGGTGGCTTCCAAGGTAAGCATAAGTTAATTGTGCATATGATGTGGTTTTGCAATTCCACTAATACAAATATAATCCCCCCTACCTCCCACTCTTTATGGATATGCTTGTGACCATTGTGTGGAATTAACTTCTGATTCCCCAAGTTTATAATCTGCTGTCTAACAGTCGATGGAGAGAACCTGATTTAAGTGATCGTGAGTATATTCATGATTATTATAAAATCACCATCACTGATGATAGTATGAAAGTGTTTAGTTTGGACCTCAGAGATGGACACGTCCGAGTAGAGTGTGAACAGTTGGGAGAGGCACGCCTTCTTGCTATTGAGAAGTGTGAGGAAAATGCTTCTTTGCTTAATTGGTTTGAAGAACATGCAAATCGGCTTCAGAAGGGATTCTTATCGGTGGGAAAAATACTTGGTCATGATTCTATTTTGAGATATCCGACAGTGCTTGATACTGAAAATTGTAGTCGAGCTGTTACACGCGGGGTTGAGGTCGTAGCATCGTCCATATTTGTGCCGGAGGCTGGCCTTCATGCTTATTCTATCCGAATTCGTCTGCTTACCCCAGATGATGATGAGTATATGACTCCTCAAGAACGTGGATTTGAAACTTGCCAATTAGTGTCTCGACACTGGAAAATAAGTTCATGGAATAACCCACAACATAATGGGCCTCCCAATGTTGAAAATGTTAGGGGTGAGGGGGTGATTGGAATGTATCCTCTCTTAATAGAGGGTGGTTACAAGAATTATGAGACTGGTGATTATGGTCAATTGGAAGAAGGAGCTGATACTGCAGGTCGGTTCTCGTATCAAAGTTGTTCACAAGTCGCTCAATCTCCATGTGGATTCATTGAGGGATTTCTACATTTCAGGCCTGGATCTATGTCTGATCCGAGAGGAGATTTGTTTGATGTTAGGGTTGATCCTTTCCCTTTGAAAATGGGCACACCCATGTACTAAGGTCAATTGATTTACATAACTGATTGTGTTTTAAAGTAATTAGATTAATATAAGCCTACTTTTTATGATTCCGTCTATCATGTTCAAACTTCTTAAATTGTGTTTTACATGTACCCTCTAGTGTTGCAAGTCTTTTTGACAGTTTCTTCACATCATTGGCCACTGCCTTTGCATCATTCTTACTTTGCAACTGTACTGTTTTCTGCTTTAGTTCTCGCTCCAACTGGTCATTCTTCTCCTCAAGCATACGGATACGATTACTCTGGTCTTTCATTACAGTTTGATACTCTGCCATTCGATTTGCAATTAGCATGAAATGTTTATCAGCGTTTTCATTTAGATGGGAGCTAACATCTTGAGCTTGTACCACGCTGGTACAGCCAAAGGATGATAGTGGGCATTCTGCCGACCTGAGACGGCATCTATCTCTTACATGAATGTGCACATCTCTTCTTGGAATGTCCATGCCGCAGTCATTTGGACAAGGAACCGGCTTGTATTGACAATCTATATCATGTTGTTCTCTATACTTCCATGAGAATCGATCTTCACAACCTTCATATGGACATGGAACAAGCCGAAAGACACAAGCATTCTCTTCATTATCATCATTACATGAACATGAATCAGTTGAACAGTGCAGTTTGTATGTATACCGATCAACATCTTTCACCAATAGCCGAGCAAGATTAAGGCGTTCTTGCTCAGTAAAGTATGTTCCAATCAACTCTTTTCTTCTTGGCATGGCAGCATATATATTATGATCCACATCCGGATTGAGCAAATGCTGTAACATGCCAGGTTGTCCTACACTATCTTCGGCAAAACTAGTTAATCGATCTTTAACTTTGTTGATATCAATCATTGGATCGTACTCTTTACTTTGATTAACATTATCACTATTATTCCCTATATCAAGTGAGTCAATAAGTTTGCTCTTTAATGGGAGTACAAGAGCATCTGTAACATCATTATTCTTTGTATTATTTCCATTTGCAAATAAAGTGGCAAGTGATAATGCATCTAGCATGCACATTGATAGCATATTAACTACAATTGAATCACAATAATCACATTTGGTGTATATCTCTATTGGTAGGAAGTGATTTGGACGGAAGACGGCAGTTCTACATAGTCTACGTCGGCGGACAAAGTCAAGTATTCCCCTATTAAAGAGAAGTGACACAAGATATGATCATAATCATGTGAGCAGAGCATATATCACAGCATACGAAATCTTGTGCACTGTGTGTAGTACATTAACAATAACGATAGACGTATCATACTAAATGAAGGTACATACCTTTTCCTATTAGGACTCAATAAAGATTGCTCCAAGAAGTCTGGATAGTACTGCCATCCATTCTCATGTAGCACTTGCTGCGCTTCTAGCAGCACTACCGGAATGCCTAGCAATAGATCTAGCTGCACGGGCTGCACTGGTCACTGGACTTGCCAAAGTTGATGACATACAACCAAATACTCCCGTTCTCCTTCGTTTCGTTCGCTCACTAGGACTACTTGGATTGTCTGTTGCTGGTGGAGTCGGTCGATCAGGCACTTCATCCTCAATATGACTAAGTAATGCCGAACCTTGATTCTCTGCCGCTGCTGCTTGTATGTTTATATCTTGATTCTCATCTTCCATGAATTCATTACCAGAGCCGCCCCGAATGGTTGCAACAAGCTGTTGCTCTTGGGGATTTGCTTGATATGGATCCAAAGTATATAATCCACTTGGTGAAGTACTCTCGTCGACAGGATCACTGAATAAAGGAGAATCACTACCATCACTAACCCTACTCCCAATATTACTACTTGCCTCATTTCCACCATCACTTGTGATATCATATTGATCAATCGATGCAATTACTCTGTGCCGTGTAGTATCAGGCTCCGCTACCTCGAGTCCAGCTATCACATCTGGTTCAACAACAACAATCTCATTATCATTACCATCCATATGTAAATCATTCCAAATTTCAGGCGGATGCTCGAAATCAAAACCATAACCATTATAAATATCATTAATTTCACGTAAGGCACGACGAGCCTCAGGAGAATTAATCAGCGTATGTTCGTCATAATGGTGATTGCCATACTGCTGATCTAAAAACATTAGATCAAGATCACGTTGTTGATGGTAAGGCTGGGGATGACTTGGGGGACCGCGATCATCACCACCACCTGGATGGCCATCTCCTCCATATCTACCACCGCCACCATTATGAATAACACCAGTTTCACCATCATCTAAATGACCACGAAGGCGGAGGACAAACCTCCGTACACGTGACACTGTTGAAAGTAAGGGAATAGTTTCTGATCTCTGACCAACAACGCTAGCTGATAACGGCGGAACCTCATTATTGACAGTGACTGAGGTATTACTAATACCAGTCTGATGCAGAGATTGGTATTCATTGTTTGTTGGAGAGTTGTTTATTATAATCTTCATCATCAGCATTTGTTGATTGTGATGGAGTTCCTTTGCAAACAGCGAATAATAAGAAGAGAAAGCAAAATAAAAGTTGATGATTCAGTATGGATCTTCTGTGCTTCCTCCGCTGTTGTGTACGTCTTTTTGATGAAGGGTGTTGTTTGTTTTTTGTCTCATCATGATGCAATAACTCAGCCCTTTTTTGTTTATGTCGTTCGATCTTAGGTGACTTGAAACGATTATGATGCCTTTGCTTCTTCTTTTTACGACGGTTTTCTGCACGTAAATGCTGATGACTGTGATGGATAGTACGGGAGGAAGGTTTAGAACTCTTTTGATATAATGCTCCATGTGTTTTGACTTTGTCGGGAGTTTGAGGTGGATTTTCTTGATGAAATAAAATGGTTTCTGGATTAGCAGATGTGCTAATTTCAACACCTTTTCTCAACGCAATAATACCCATCTGCCTTTTAACTATAACATATTGAATGAGCGGCTATTCTAGCCTATGGTATCGATGATATATGATAATATGTGCCTCTCTACACTCCACTCTCAATTAAGTAAGAGTGATTAAGATTTACATGTGTCATCGGTATCCTCTGACATCAGTATTTGACTTATGTCAATTAACGTATGGGGAGAAACAAAGTCAAACCATAGCCTACTTATATAATGAATGACTAATCCAATATCTACAATATCTACAGACATCTACACAACCATCCCTTTTCTTGTAATGGACTTTATTTGGTCTCTCATTCTGTAGAGTGGACCTTTTAAAAACATTACGAGAAAACCAATTTAATGATGACGATGAGATGAAAGCGTCGAGAGAGCGTAAAGCATCTCATAGCCTTCATACTAAATAACTAACCAATTAAACATCAATAAAAATAGTATATAAAATCTATACAAACCAAACCAACAATAGCGAAGTGTTAGATAGTGACACATGAAACAGATTAAAATACCAAGGTTTCAGAATAGTTTGTGGATATTGTTGCTATGGTTTCAAAAACATCGAATAACATTGACGATATCACATTACTCACAACAAAAGATAATCTATTGTCACTTCTCTTACATGATGATATCACTTTTTTCACTTGTAAGGGATTTGTTAGCATAATAATCGATCCTCGGGAGCATTGCAAACAGTAAAGCCAGTGCAATATACGCTTGGGCTCCGAGACTACTACACTCATCTATATTATCACTACTATTCTGATTTGTAGTTTGATTATTATCATCTTCTTCATTAAATGACCATCCCCGTTGTACAATCTTATTAGATGATACCATTGATGTTATCAATTTCCTAGCACTTCGGGTAGGAGAGCTTAATGGAGAGCTACCGCCTACGCTATTGACAGTAAACTCCCCACTCAATAATGCAGCACTTGCCTCATCTAACGTCTTCCAACTTAACGAACCATCCTTTGTTGAGTATGGACCGCGTTCTGTTGGGAACAAACCTTTGGAAGAGAATCCCTTTCCAATCCATAATCGTTGATTTTCCCATATTTCTATTTGACGCTCGAGGCAAAACTCATCCTTTGTTGAGCTCATCATGATGATGTATAATCTTTGAAGTGTAGTTGAATAATATACTCTTTATTTGATGTGTTTGTAGTAACGTCTAACTACTAAATGCCGCGCCTCATTCTTCCTTTTTATCTGGCAAGATATTTTTGCAAAATTGCATTGAAAAGGAAAAGGTATCCTAGAGAGTGTTTAGTCCGTGTTGATAGCGCGATACGCGGGGAATATGTGATGTATTAATAGATTACAGGATATGTCGAGCAGTAGAGATCACCATCATCATTTGTACATCATTGTTGAGTGTGGTGGTGTTCGATGGTGGAGTGTAGTACGGGGTTGAGAGTAAGACATATATGATATGAGTTTTCCATCAACTTTGTTCTCTCATGTGCATAATGGCTTTTCGATATCTTTGTGGCGGCGGCCATCAATGATATATACCTTGAGGAGGATTGCCATTCTAGATAGCATATAGATGTGTGTTTGGATGTCTCTACATCACATCGCCGCTGCACATCACCGATATATATGATGGCCAATTGCATTGCAAGAACACAACAAGATCAGAATCAAGACCATAATAGATATGATAATGTAGCAATATATATCACAAAATCTCCATTGGACAATTTGGTGCACGGCTGGAGCGATAGTAGATGTCTCACCATCGTCTTTCCCATATTTTTTGTTCGACATAAACATCAATTAAAAACATCAGCAGAAGGCAGAAGATATAATAGATAGTTCTGTTGGATTGTTCATTATAGAAATATAACTTGTCTGCAATACTGAGTATGTTTCTTCGGGGGATTTATACACGACGAAGAGTTAGTACAGAAACAGAACAATCATCGTCAAGAACAACAGAAAGAAGATCAAGTAATCAATCCGCCGGAAGTAGAAATAGTAATCAATCAACCTCCAGTACCTTTCGAATTAGCATACCACCAAATGTCAAGTGTGGAGACGAGTTTAGAGTTTATGCTGGAGGACGTGTTTGCTGTGTACGATGTCCACCAGATGCCAAACCTGGGGTTAGTTTGCAAATCACTGTCCCACTCTCGGAAGATACACAAAATATGTCCCCAGAGTTAATACCAAGAACTAGGACTACTTCGTTTGAAAGTGCTACCTCAACATTAACAACATCGAATAGATCATTAATGGATGCAAGAACAGACGATACTCAAATGTTTGAGGTTACAGTTCCAAGAGGGGCTACGCCTGGGCAACCTTTTAGTTTGCTTGCAGGGGGAACACGTGTATTAGTGACCTTTCCTTTGAATGGTACGACCGGACAGAAGATTAGATTTAACCTTCCAATCAGAATGCTCAATCAATCTGATAATAGCCCAAAGAGTATGCTTGCTAAGATCAAAATGTCCTACTCCAATAAGGATGGATGGGCACGAACTCTTCGTGCGGAAGATATGAAGTTCGTATGGACTAGATTTGATGAGCAGGGAAATGTAGACGGTTTAACTAGGTTCAATACTGATCGATCTGCATATGTGCTCAAGCTACACTATCTGGATGGTGAACACTCTCATTTGAGACAGGGTGAGATCAGTTTAGTTACTCCCGATGAAGTGTCAGTGAACTCGTGTATTGAGAATGTCGATGGTAGTGAGCTACTAGGTTACTCTGATATTGTATCCGCTCAAAACAAGAGCTATATTGATAAAGTACAGTTCTTTAGGGATGTGTGTGGGCAGCTTCGTAGTAATGAGGGGCATATCAAGATCAATGTAAGACGGGACGAGCTATTGCTAGATTCGATAGACGCGGTCATGAGATTAACCCGTGAGGATTTACGAAAATGTTGGAGGTTTGAATTCATTGGTGAAGCTGGTCTTGACGCTGGAGGGTTGAAGACTGAGTGGTTTGATCTAGTTACCAATACAGTCTTTGACCCTAGCCTAGGCCTATGGCAGACGAGCTTGACGAATCAATTGTGTGTTCAAATCAGCCCTAGCTCAGGTATATGTTGCCCAGAAGATCATCTTATCTTCTTCCGTTTTATTGGTCGTGTAATGGGGAAGGCACTATTTGACGCAGAGCTTGTCAATGGGCACATGTGTTCATACATGTACAAACATATGTTAGGGTGGCCTGTGATGTTCAATGATCTAAAGGATGTTGATGAGGAATACTATTCTTCTCTCAAGGGCTTGAAGAAGTATGGACAAGATATTGAACATTTTTGTGTAAACTTTACTGTTGTTGAGGAGGTCTTTGGCATGAAGAAGACGGTGGATCTGGTATCAGGCGGTACTGATATCAACTTGACTCAGGATAACTTACCAGAATACATCGAGGCTTGTTTGATGTATCGATTACTAGGGAGGTACGAGGCCCAGTTGAATGAGTTGCTTTTGGGATTCTTTGATGTTATTCCAGATTCATTACTGGTCATCTTTGATTTCCAAGAGATAGAACTTCTCATGTGTGGATTGCCCGAGATAGATGTCAGTGATTGGAAGGAGCATACAGAGTATACAGGAGAGTATGACAGAGAAGGATCGAATCATCAAGTATGTAAGTGGTTCTGGGAGGTTGTAAGTGAATATGATCAAGAGATGAAAGCTCGTCTATTGCAATTTGTAACTGGTACAAGTGGTGTGCCTTCGAACGGTTTTGAATTCCTTCAAGGTAGTGAAGGCGTAAGACAATTTACAATCCAAGGTGTCGAACTTGAAACCTGTTTATATCCACGAGCACATACCTGCTTCAATCGCATCGATCTCCCACGGTATGAAGAACGAGAAGAGTTGGCCGAAAAGCTCAAGATTTCAATTACGATGTCAGCCACTGGGTTTGATCTCGAGTAGGTGGATGAGAGCTCGGTTTTGATGTACAGAGAGCATGGTCATGTGTAGTTTTATATTATATGTGTATACTCACGAATAGCTAGTTAAAAGAATCATAAACACAATATAAAATCACACTCTAGAAGCAAAATCAAGAGATACTGACAATGAGTTCGAGTGGGTAGTTTGGCCTTATTTTCGACTGCCTACGAGTTAGTCTTAGCCTTCTTATTCCTCTCTTCTCGCAGTCGTCTATTCAGCTGATTCTTTCTCTGATACACTGTCACGCCGTCTGTGTCCTTAACTTTACTCAACTTCACCCCCGGTGAGTATATCTGAGGGAATATGAATCCGCCCGCCAATAAGGCTGAAAGTAAAGATATATTCGGATCCTTTTGTCTAGCTTCGACTCCCTTCTCATTCGTATATCGCCGTGCCTGCCGGGATGTGTCTTCTTTTTGGAGGTTCTTTTCTTATCATTGTATTGTTATTTAATTGCCTTGGTTCGGGGCTCAAGCTCACTCGCTTTTGTGTCATATTATTTGTGATTTGTTGTTCAAATACTTGTGGATCCAAGTTCATGCCAGTATGAAAAGATTGAGCTTGGGTATCCATTGTATTCTTCGGGTTCATACCGTCACTTGATGTGTGTCACCATCTGAGCTATTGTTGGGATCATCTGGCGTTGTTTCAGCATTATCATCCTCTTGGTCTTCAATTGTTAACCTTGCTTTAGTAAATGCTTCTAAACAAACTCCCAGCTCTCCTCCCATGCTTCTTGGTACACAACAACTTGGCACCGAGAAAGTAGCAAGACTCTGCAGTGTTTTTTCATTCGTCGATCCATTGTGTACCACAAGTGACTGTCGGCCTCTCCTTGACAGTATTGCTTTTAAAAACGAACCTACTGCCTTCCAGAAAGGCGGATTACATATGTGTATAGATTGGCGTCGTATTGGTAAGTCAAGATCAGACCTTGCAATTGCTATGCCGCCAAGGAAAGAATAATGTGTTGATATTTGATTGTTAGTGTATTGTACTTTGCCTATTTGAAAACACATCATGGAAAAGAATATCATACCTAATCGACTTGATGTGTCAAATTGACGTAGTTTGACTTCCCGTACGTTGGTTATGAGAATGAAACCATTTTCTCTAACACTCCTATTCTCCATTGCTACATGTGCTAAATACCACCAAACTAGAATAATCTGTTAATATTCCGACAAGAAATGATTAGACGAAATGAATATATATGCGTAGGAAGACTATGAATACCCCACAGACAAAAACATGAAACATACCTTATCTACTTCACCCTCAGCCAAAGCGGGTTCTCCATAAATAATTGCTCTTCCCTTATCATCCAATACTGGTAACAAAACTAAAAAGCCTCTTTTTATTGATTCTATATGATCAGACATTGCTCCTATTTGCATATTGTATCCAAAGTTAGTATACATATGATGTGCACAAAATAGTAATATCACATGTCGATATGATGAGTATATATGTGATATGCACTATTGACTGCCGTACAAAGATCAACACTCAATTACATACCATATAATGTCAGTGGTAATGTATATTTATCACCGAATAGTTTATGTCTTTTTGTCCAGTATCTCAGAAGTCTAATCAGTGCACGCTATATATAACATACGGCGGGCATAAATTATAGTCAATATGCCACACAACGATGCATAAGGTGGTCAGATCAGATGTATCAAGAATCTTCACGGGCAAACAATTGCAATACCTACTTACATCAACATTAAAACCCTCTGCATATAAGAAAAGAAGTAGATGATCATCATTAACCAAATTTACATTAACTTGTTGTGCATAGACGAGTGATGACTTTGATTCGAGTGGTGTGGCGTCTAATTTCTCTTTCAATTGCTGCAAAGCGGTCTCTTCCTCTTCTGTAGACTTTCTTATATTATAACAATCGTCGTAATCTTCGTCATCGATATTAGGTTGTGCAAATGGTTTACTATAATATGTAGATGTCATAATGATGTTTGATAGTTATTGATAGTTCACACACCAAACTTGGTACGTAGGTACTCACACTCAAATTGATTTGATGTGATTTAGATGCAATATTACAATATATGAACATATGTACCAGCAACTAATCTCATCGTTGTCGTGATAGTGTATCGGCTACTAATCACCTCTTTCTTCTTCATAATACCTACATAGAGTCTCTTGCCATTTTGCAAGAAGACCGTGAACACTAGTAAAGTTTAGTAAAATATAGAAAAAGCTCATTAAAGGTATGTCGATATTTACTATTACTTTTAATAAATATCAATTTTGGGGTAATTTATGATAAAGTTATTTAGGGGGTTTGTTAGGGTGGGGTGGACGGATCGTAGCGGCTAGTGAAATGCTTCGACCACACTGGGGTCGCCATCTCAGACTGGGAAGAAGTAAGCGAGCCTAGCCATTGATTCTGTGACTCAAGATAATTCCCCAGAGCAGACCTATCAAGTGCACCGACATCTTCCCTACCCAAGGAAGAAGACAGTGACGACTGTTATCAAGATCCTCAAGACAAACAAGGTTACACCGCCATCTGAAAGACGTGGTTAGATCATCAAGAACTGCCAGTGATACGTTGACTGGATGCCATTTAATGGTGTGTACGTTAGCCTATCTCTTCTCAAGAGGTGCGTGAAGCACATCATGAGTATCCTTAGAGATACCGAGAGAGAGGGTAATGTATTGTCCTGAGAAACCAACTCCGGTTTATATGCGTTTTCGTGTGCAACCTCTTGCATCACAGAAACTAGATTAGAGAGCATATGAGACGGCAGTTCGTCGAGATTGATGTGAGAGGATTGAGATAAGTCAGAAGTAGTAGTCATTGTGCAGAGCTGAGCAATTGCCATGGGCAAGATAGAAGTGGATAGCCATTGGATGGAATTGCAAAGTGGTGTATTAGAGTGCTGATAAAGGGATGCGAGTAAGTGAGTAAGCTCTCCCTTTGTACTGTGGTACATGATAATAGATATTGGTAGAGTTGTTCTTCGTCTGTCTGTGGCCGAGGTAGAAACGGTTACAGATACGAGTAAAAGTGACGCAAACAAATTAGTGATGGCATAATTCGTGTTATTGCTTTGGACAAGTTATAGCGGTGGCTGCTGGTAGTGCGGCAGCCAGTGATGGCCATTCTAGCGGCGGAGACGCTGAGAGAGTAGTCAGCCATTGTGATTTTTTTTCGCCCACCCACCCTCCCTTAGTGTTGATTTTACATGGTCTTTGCGCTTTACATGATGAGTTTAGCACTTTGACTATGAACGTAGATACTGAGATTCAGTACTGTGGTACCTGCCTACGAAGGCGAATGTCATATACGAGAGTATCCCGACTCCATGGCAAGTATATGTTCAGAGGCCATCTCCTGGTCGTAATATGATTGGTCGATGCCCATCCGACTGATTATGTTTTTATAGAGCATCAATGCTTGAGTGGTGAGCGGCTGAGTCCAGCATTGAGCTTGGAGTTAGTCCGTTACTGGAGGCCTGGGTGACGGCCCCCTACACACACTTTAGTTCTTCATATCCGTTGCATTAGTTAACAATTACATAAAGGGGAATTTACCCAATCCTGGGCAGCAAATCTATATAACTAGCGAGCTGATCAACTTCCCATCCGTGAATTATATTCAGCAAGCTGAAGTGATAACTCGAGGTTTCAAAAAGTAGTTTAACAGTGTGACAACGCGTGGTTGTCAATACTTTGTTAAAAGTATTAGAACAGTTACTACACAAGATCAAAGCCAAAAGGCGAAGAGAGATAATTTTAGTTTTCGTGTGCGCTGAAGGTGGGCAGAAATGAACATGAGTAGCCATTTTAGGGTAGAGCCAAAACCTAAATGTAGATTTTATGTTGACCAACTTCTCTATGTGCATAGATGTGTTGTGGCTATGCTCACACAAAAGGGAGGAAGAGGAAGTTCATATGTACATACGACCATGGAATACGATATAGCATGCTGTTTTAGATCTCATACAAATCTGGTACAGAAAGAGATCCTCTTGCCAGCCACATAATAGGGCATAATAGTTTGACTAGCATAATTACTACTACTTACTACACTCTCTAACTCCTACTATCTACTTGACACCAAAAAACTAACTACTACTACTTACGAAACGATGACATTTAGGCTGTCAACGAATCGTAATTATAACATATAAGAATAAGATTCGATACCAAAATGAGGAATGATGGTATGGATAGCAAATTCATAATCTGTCGTAGATCAATATACCCTGCAAATGTGATGAATACATCCCCGACTCCTCGACCAAGTGTACCAATGAGTGTGGCAAGAAGGCCCGAGTTGAGGGTACCCGTTGCCAATGCAGTGGGTATTACCTTGCTCAGAACAGATCCCACTACACCATCAAACGCTTGTAGTGAACAAAAGACTATCACATACCCAGAAATATATCTACTCGGACCGACAGCCAAGGAATGGTCCTGATTGTAATTAAACGTATCAGGTATAATAAAGTCTGATACATCAATCAGCAGTGCCATACCAACAGCCGCAAATGAAATTAACCAAAGCATGAGCAGCCTGTCTTCTCTATATTGTGATGCCCATCCGATAAAGATGGAAATGGGGATTGTCAAGAGACCCACAATGGTACCCAGTGTACCCCTTTGTTGTATCGTCCACTCGTATCTATTCTTGGTAAGCATCGATGCGGCACTTATAACAGTTTCAACAGTAAACATCTTCGAGAAGAGGAGGAACATACAAATACGGACTGGCCATGTAATGTGGCTCGATACAAACTTGGCCTGTTGCCAGATGGGGATCCTACCACCTCTTCTATCTTTCTCAAAGTCCTCGGCATCGTCGGTAGAAATGATTGACCTATCAGCACCCTTTTCTTGATCCTCCTCCTTGGTAGTAGTATCTTCGAGCATGGAGTTCTGACGGGGTGTATTCTTAGAAGCATCCAAATTAGTCATTTCATATTCATTCTCCATCATAGTTTCTGTCACTGTTAAGGCAGATTGCAACTGTTCCTCTTCTCTACGCATTTGCTCCTCTAATCCACTTCTATGAGGCTCTTCAAATGTCAAAACCAACACCAGTGTAAATAAAATCCAAAGGAACCCCATCAACAATCCTGGACCTGTCAATCCATTGACGTACACGATTCCGTACAATGGTAACTCAAACTGAAAGTTGAGACCTTCCAACATAATGGCAGCCGCTGGTCCTAATGCCGCACCGAGTGCTGTTGCAATACCAAACGCAATATTCACGGCAGTCCTCTGTGCCAAGGGTGTAACATCCGCGATGTATCGACGATTCATACTCCTTGGTCCTCCCAAACCCGTTAGGAATCGTCCACCCAGTGCCATACCAATACTCTCATACCGATATGCAGTGGCATATAAGAAATTACCAGTAATGAGTAATACGCCACTTGTGATCAAAGGTGCCTTGTACACTCGATTTGTCCATACAGAATACATGACTGCTGATATCATAGCTGCCCATGGCATGGCACCGATAATCAATCCCGACATGGCATCATCCTTACCAAGTGCATTGGCATATCTTGTACTTGATGGCTCGACGATGTAATAGTTCATCATGTATATGAAGCACGCGAAGATATTGAGAGAGAGGGCAAAGTTACTCTTGAACGACGATGATGATCGAGGTGAGGGTGGTTGACCCTCTCCACCACAGAATCCACCAAACGATCCTCCTCCTCCTCCTTCACCCTTATGAATTGTCTCTCCACCATCAACTCCATTCAAAAACGCAGTCCGTGCCTCTCTCCATTGTGCCACCACCAACAAACTCGATTTCAAACTCTTTCCTCTCATAATTAAATATTCCGGCATTAAACTTAAATTATCGGTCGTACCACTTCCCAATAAGAAGTATTCACGTATAGTTGATATAAAGTTATCATACACGCCTGAGATGTGACCCGTGTATGTCTTTTCAATGGAACGTTGTGTCTTGGACTGAACACATTTGAAAATATGTACTTGGTATGCAATATCTTCACCAATATCAGGATTTGTCTTGAGGGTGGAATAGTCGGGTACTGGTTGTAATGGTGGGTTTGGGGGTGGTGTTTCCATATCGATTGGTCGTCTGGAAGTAGTAGTCTTGGTATTGACGGGAGTTGCTGTTGGGTCTGCTGCCGATGTAACCGGTTTACCATCTTCATCCACAACTCCTGCATCAACCACACCCGAATCTCCACCCTTGCCCGACTCCAACTTCTCCTCATCCTCACCATCATAATCCATATCAGTATCATCACCTTCATCTCCGTCATCTAAATGCATAGCACTCTGTCGCCATTTCAATCGTTGACGTTTCTTCAATTCCTCACCTGCATCAACAATCTTATAAAATGCCATACTTAATCCATGCAATCGTTTCTTCCTTTTTGGTTTTATATTACCATCGACATCTCGCTGTATGCCAGTACCATTAACATCACCTTGAAGTTCCTCGGCTTCATCAACATGACGTTTATACTCTACAATATATGCTTTAGTTAACTTCTTCAACTTCGAATGATTCACCAAATCACGATAATCAGAACTACGTCCATTCACCTTCTGCCACCTTGTAGTTTGATACCAACTACCCATTGGCGTTCCACCCAATGAACGTACAAAGGCATCATATTTAATTAACACTTGACGAACGACAATAATGTTCGTGGTAATGTAGGCATGTAATTCTAATATTTCAGATGCCATATCGGTGAATGATAGGGATTGTGTTGATGCGGATGCTGTATCGATTAGTTCATCATCATCGTTATTGTCAGTGGTTGATAGTAGTGATTGTGTATCCTCATTTCCATCATCAGTTGCAGAAATCCCACCAATTCCCCTTGAACCTACTCCGGGAGTATGACAAACATTCTCAAGTCCACCACAACCAAGGACATCATCAAACGATGGTAATGTCCCACCATCAACACGCGGTGGTGCCAATTCACTAACACGTTTACGATAAAATTGTGATGCTCGTTCAACTTCGGAATCTAATACTGCCGATAATTCCGATCGTTCCATGAACGATAAACGTTTGGTAATTTCAACTTCGTCTAGTATAGATTGGTGTAAGTGTAAGTTGGAATTGTAATTGTTGTTGGTGTTGGGATTGTTGGAAGAATCCATTTGAATATATGGTGAACTGTTTTCACCCTCTTCTACTAATGCTGCAGCATTTAATTCACCAATATATCCCTCGGCATTACTCCCTTCTGTACCTCTCCCAGATCTTCCTTCTCCACCACTTCCACTGTTAAAACTAGCATTAATACTACCAACACTGACCCGTTTCCTCATCCCCCCAGCTCCCGGCGGAGTCATACCCAATGCTCGTTCATCTGCATATTCCATTAAGTTTTCAGAGGATGGTGTTGGATGATGATGGTATGATGCTGGAAAGATTTGTGCGTTATCACGATTTATGGAGATGAAAGAGAGAGATATTGATTGTAACAGAGTAGAAAAACTTTTGTTTAGCACATGTTGGATTTTCAAAGGCAATCAAATAATGGCAGACAAAATGTCAAATAAAGTAGCCAAACAACGAGACTTCAGTATTGAACAACACACACACACATGATAATTAACCAATACAAAACAACAAACTTTCCTGCCCTGTCATAATTCTTCAAACTCCCTCCATTATCAGCACCACTGCTGCTTGAGTTGTTAGTTGAGTTATTATTAAGGAAGGGAGCAAAACTACCAAACTCAATAACACAAATATTAAACTCTTCCTCACTCATTCCTTTATTATTACCACTGTTAATACCATCAACAGCAATGGTAGTATTGGAAGATCTAAGTTTAGTACGGAGTAAACTACGTCGTTTTGAAAAGTAGTGTAGTGTAGAACGTAGTTTGTTATAGGATATATGATGTTTTGACCAATCATTATCATTTTGCTGCTGCTGCTGTTGCTGCTGCTCGTTGCTATTGTTGTTATTAGAGTTAGCAGCATCCCATCTAGGAGCACGTCGTTGGGGTGTTTTATATTCAATTGAAGAAGGTGCTCTTGGTATTTTAATTGGTGTACTTTCTAGTGATTGTGAACCTTCTTGTGCACTATTATTTTTGGTACCGTCTTGATTAGCAGATGTTGATTGTAATGAAGTATCAATCAATTGGTCTTCTTGTGGGGGTACTATATTATTGTCAATTCCAATAGTAGGAGTTGCAATGCTGTTGTTGTTGTTATTGGCATTTTGAGTTGCTGTTGAACTATTGTGGCGTATAGCACGAGATAGACATGCCGAGAATGATCCGCCACCACCGTATACGTCCTCTGGACGGGGAGGTATTGCTGCTGCCATTTGTTGTTGTGGTATGGTATATTAGTTCAACTCCTCATTGCAACGTCGTCAGTGCACCTCTCACATAATTTTGTGAGAGTTGAAAGTCTCAACTCTCATAAAAAACACCAACACAACTCTTTCTACACAATATCTCAGCCTTTCGATACGATATAATATGCTACTCTTACCAAACTCGATAATGTACATCTCAATTACAACAATAGTATGCTTTATCTCATATATATCTTCGGCATTGGCAATGATACCGTCCGCAACTTATATTTGCAAAGGAAGTAGTAGATCGGTGCATCATAATTTTAGTAAATATCATCATCATGCTCTATCAGCATTAGGTAACGGTTATACAACTGAGAATATAATAATACAACAACCAATTAATACTATACATAATGACAATTCAATCTTTACAAGAAGAAGAAGAGACTTCCTCATAGGCTTAACAACATCATCATCAATACTACTTTCCAACAGACAATCAGCAAATGCCGCTACTTCTACTTCAAACAACAATGATAAACTACCATGGAATCCACTAAATCTAAAAGGAACATACTGGGAAACCGGATCAATGATATATACAAAACCAAATACATCATCATTAGAAGATGGTGACTTTTTATCTATACTAGAAAATACAATAACTGCATTATCATCAGATGAATTGTTAAATTCAATAAGTGAAGGTAACTATAGTACAACATTACGAATGATACGAGGTAGATTAATATCTGAATCACAAATACGTTTGTCAGCTAATGCTTTGTTAGATTTATTACCGGAAGATAATGATACTTCAATATATAAAAGTCAAGAATCATTTCGAATCTTCTTGAGATATTTGGAATTGTTAGATGGTGAAGTTGAAATGGCATCACGTATGGGTATTCCGCAACTTGGAAATAATAATGGGTTAGGTGATGATCCAAGGATTGAAATATTGAGTAGAGTTGGTGAGACTGAAGATGCGTTGAGGGTGTTTGTGAAGAATATCAAGGATGGTCTGAGAGAGTAGAGAAAAGTAATATAGTGCTGCACATATGATGTGTGCCTTTTAAGTTAGAGTTTCTCATCTCAGACCTTACTCAACTTTCAACCGATGATTCCACATCCAACAATCATAACAGGATCCTTTGGATAATTCTGTGGTGGCTTAACGTCAACGTTACTTATCCTTCGTACTAAATCCATACCACTACCACCTACGCCCCCTTTATCTTCCTCCCCATTATCTTCTTCTAGCACTATACCAAAAGCCGCATATCGATCATCTGCCCATCCAGCGTCTTCTTCTGTTTGAATGAAAAAACGTGAATCTATACTACCATCTTTTGTTCGGACCATGCTTACTAATCCTTCTTTGGTATGTTTTATATTGTAATTATCTGGTTTAAATGGTAACTTCGAATGATGATATGCCCGACTTGCCACTATTGTTTGATCCGATTGCTCCACCTTGGATTGACATTCCAGATAAAGCTAATATGATTCAAACGAAATAGAGTGGTGTAATGGTAGTGAGTATCAGAGTAAAGCAATTCAATAAACACATAACATAATATCATGTGCACATATATCACGTGAACACCTGTATCTTACCTCTATAAAAAGTCGATCCGGCATATGATGGTCCTTCTCCTTCATTATTGGCACATAACTTGACAAAGTTGTCAACAGTTATTGGCATATCATTACCAAATAAACCAATTACTAATCGTTTAGGCGTTTTATAATTTGCAAATTTAATGTCAATGTAGACCTTCTTAGTAATCTGGGGTATTGATATTGATGGATCTATCGTTGTTTCTACATCTTCTGCTAATACTGCTAGAGGAGTTAATGTAGTTGATACAATACCAGCTGTTGCAATAGATTGTATAAACTGTCTCCGTTGTTGCAATTGTTGTGTCATATCAAAATTTTCTTCAAGTTGATAATCATCATTTGTCATCGCCACAGGTAATTGACCCCCATAACTTGCAATAAGACGGCTTCTACCCTGTATAGAGAAGGCATAGGTATGTTGAAGGTGGCATAGAAGCCCAATAAGAGAGATAAATAGCGCCGTCATCGTCCGTCAGTTAGTTTTGAGGGACGAGAGTAATTGAGTATATAGGGTACTAGAAAAAATTATGAAGGTAGGATACCCTCATTAAATTAGCATTCAATATGCCTCGGCTATACACTATCTGTGTCAACAATTGATTTCCCTATCGTATATACAATTGACTTATGCAAGTCGTCTGTTATCCTGTGCAGTCGATATCTTATCAATTATCTTGGTGGTAGATCTGTGAGATGACGCCCCCGGGCAGTACCATGAGAGTAAAAGAGCAATTATCAACTCTCCACGATGCCGACACTTGAGGGTCAGGGGTCAGATGAGAAGAAATCTATATTACTTGGGAGGATTAAGTATTATCGTCAGGTACCGAAACAGATGCTTGGGTTGATAGTTAATAAGAAGGGTATGAAGAAGGATTGTGTTAACGAACAGTTTACTCAGGAGAAGGTTGATTTCCTTACCAATGCTGGGCTGGATTGGCAGTTGACTAAAGAAAATGTTGTTGCATTAAAGCAGGAGAAGGGACTGACCTTTCCCATGCCTGTCGATCCTGAGGAACAAGACATGCATTTAGGGAACATTCCAGTGTTGATGAAGAACGCTTGGCTGATACAATATGAGGCTTTAGTTGCATTTAAGCAAAAATATGGCCATACATGTGTAACACAAGACAATTCAAGTCCAGAGCTTTACAAATGGGTATGCCGCATGAGGGAGAAGATGTCTATTGCAAAGTCAACAAAGGGAAAGAGCATAGTACATTCTGATACTGAACCGACTTATAGAGAGAGTTCTAAAATGATCCGTGGTTATCAAGCTGAGATGTTGGCAGCGATTGATTTCACTTACAACAAGGCGGATGTAGAGTGGATGGAGAATTATGAGTCTTTTGTTGGTAAGTGAATGACAATTGTTATACTTTATGTTCCTCCCGGCTAACGTTCTGGTCTTGTACTATATATCAGCCTACAAGAGATTGTTCGGGGTAACAGCAATAGTTACTGACAAGTATTGCAGCTTTGAATCTCTCGAGCAATGTAAGTTTGCATTGCATCATGTGTGTGAAAAGTGTGCATAAGATATACTCAAAATCTAATCATATCCCTCACTTATACCCAAGGGCTAGAAGATCAAAAGAGAGAACAAATGAATCTGCCGCTACTCGACACTCATGAATCAGTTTGTTATATTCGTCGTCAAAAGGACGTTACGATACCACTAGCTGAGAGGACTAGGCTCTTAGCAGAAGCAGGAGCATTTGATGTTGCTCTTGGTAATGATGATAATCTTATTGGCAACTCCAACTTCCCATTCAAATCCGCACGCATGATTCAGATAACAAGTAAGCACGGTGGATTAAGGAGAATGAAGAAGGAGGCAGAAATGAAGATTAAGGGACTCTTACAGAAACTGACTTGTTCTGTAGTATATTAATGTACTGTATTGCGTTGGA
>Ga0075439_14289_pt1 | contig 39599 bp, 32 predicted proteins | sample MintriSingleCell_FD_74264 | JGI IMG/M metagenome (GOLD analysis project Ga0075439, IMG submission 74264) | Marine eukaryotic communities from Monterey Bay, USA to study complex ecological interactions - Minidiscus trioculatus JGI Plate_4_G5... | ecosystem: Environmental > Aquatic > Marine >... | reverse complement strand
ATACAACTCCAAAGCTTAACAACATCTCAACAAGCACGTTCTGACAATTATGAACAATATACTGATCAATCAACAAATACAAATTATAATAGGAGTTTAGATAATGAAAAACAACTTGCAGCTGAACAAGAGAGAAAGAAGCAAGCTGAGGAGGCGTTTCCCTCCCTTCCTGAAGAAGGAGATCCAAGTAAAGCCGATGGAAATGGACCTGAAGAAGTTGCTCCTGATTCACCAGTCATTAACCCTTTTAATGGTGAAGACAAGGAGTCTAATTTGGTAGACTTTGGTCACTGGAAGTTGGCTGCAGAAGAAGAACCAGTGGCAGAAAAAGAATCATCAGATGAAGCTGAATTTGGAGAGGAAGACATAGAAGTGAAGAAGAAAGCAGCAGCAGCAGCAGAAGCAGCAGCTAGTTCGACACCAACAGAATTAGCTGGACAAATTAATCCTGCATTGACAAATGATAATACTCTACCTCCACCGACAAAAATACCAGAAACAGGAACTGTAACTCTTAGAGGTAAGCTTACGGTGTCAGACGGAGTGCATAAGATCAGTGGTGTGTGGGCATTAGGTTTAGATAATCTTGCAAATGGTCTAGAGTTTGAATATCAGCATCAAGTTACCGAGGGACAAACAGCTAGTACCCCTCCATTGGATGGAAAGTACCCTGGATATTTCTCAGAACTTGGTGATGAGGGTCAAGTCAAAATAGCCGAGACAGATGTTGAATTGATGTTCACAAAGAATAATGAAGGTTATTACAACATTGAAGGGGCAGGCAGCAATCTCTATGGGTCTTACTACATTTACGGTACTTTTACTTCTGACGGTGTGATTACAATGTGTCGTAAGTTTGAAGAAGACAAACCGATACCAGTACGAACAAAAAGAGTCGCCTCTCGTAAACCCAGATCCTCATCAGGAAAGAAAAGAGGAAGAAAGAGTAGTAGTACTGGTACCCCATCCAAGAAGAAGAAGATCAAAACAAAGGAGGAGGATAAACATTCATGTGCTGGAAAGAGATATGGACTAGGTGAACCTGGTCTCCTCTGTGATTGTTGCTTCTTTGAGGAAGAGGCTGATATAGGAGACACTCCTTTCATTAAATGCTTGTCTTGCGGACTGACCACGCATGTTGCAGTGGATAAGTAATATAGACAAGAATGGGAACTTTCTTTGTGATGTATGTACTGCAGTGTTTCATCCATCTATAAACAAAGATGAACGGATGAAAAATGCCGCAGGAGAGAAGAAGACCGAACCTCCTAAGCAACTGCCCGAAGAGAATAAGGCTAAAAGTGATGGACGAATTCATGATACGACCTTTTGCCAACTATGTCATAGATATGATGTATTAGGAGGCATGAAGGCGACTGATACTAATGGCTGGGTTCATTTAGCTTGCCTAATGTCTACTGAGGATGCTTATTTCGATGATAAAGTTGCAGTAAATGTTCAGGGTGAATTGAAGAAGAATAGATCTCTCTGTCTAAATACTAAGGGGTCTGTCAAGCCAAAGTGCGAGGAATGCTCAGGCGAAAGTGGCATGCTATTGAAATGTAAAGAAGAAGGATGCACTAAGTTTACTCATGCCCTTTGTGCCGAAATATTGGATCGACGCAGAGTCATTACAAACAATGGATCAAGGGACATAATTGGCTACATGTGTGAACTGCATTCATATGTAGGTCTACTGGATACATGTGGAGTGTGCAAGCTTGGCGATAGGCAGAATGAAATGTTGGAATGTGATAGCTGCAAACAGGGTTATCACTTGGACTGTCTGACACCTCCATTGACTGAATCTTCAATTCCAGTTGGTTTTGTTCTAAATGTTCGGTAGTGTCGGAGTCTCAAGATGACAATGGTGCACCACCACCACCACCACCAGAGGCTGAGTCTATACCATTCCTTTGTCTAGGGTAAATACAGTTATTAATCATAACTCATTGCCTAAGTCTTACTAAATGTTAGTAAGTATCTAAAGCTCTCTCCTTATTGTCATCTTCAAGAAGATTCCTAATTCAATTTCAGAACCGAATTCAACGCTACTCCTAAGTCCATCAATATTTGTCTGTGTTACACGCAAAGTATCACCAGATATTCCAATATCGAGGCATATATTACGAAAGAGTAATACAAACTGCGAATGTGCATCAAATAATGATAGTGGTAGCCACTCTATACTGATTGTATCATTGCATTTCATATCACTCTCAAGCCAATGTGAGAGTTTCTGTTTGGTTTGTAAGCAGTAAAGTGTTGAGAAATATATTGTAATGTTAACTGCCATATTTTTCATACTATATCAACATTGAAAGAGAACATACAACTTACCTTCAAAACCAATCGTATCTTCTTTTCAATGATGAATTTACAACCCAAACTTACACATTGTTGTAATATATGAGGTGACGGTTCCTTAACTTCCTTCTTTGTCCTTGCAAATCCCAATGTAATAGGCTTGTCTTCTTCATTCTTCTTCTTTTTCTCGGTACCATTTCTAGTTTTCATACAATGTGTATGATATAAAGTTTGAGAATGAAGAAGTAATGCTCTACAGAGTGTTTTAAGTCGAGTTGGACTTTGTGAACCACTGACAGTAATATCCGATTGCTTGGTAGTACTACTTGTTGCTGTAGTATTTGTCTCTTCAAGTGAAGACTTGGCTTTACCAGCACAACCGGCAGCCGTACCGGCCTCAATTAACTTTACAGTCAATGAGTATTCATCATCTAATTGGACCTTCACTTCACCCTCATGACAATGTACTACACACAACAATTGACTACTACTACTACTACTATCTCCTCCTGCCATTGATGTTGGCGGTGGTAAGAATGATTCTTCCATTTCACTTGATAACCATGCAATACTACTACTTGACTTTTGTTGACGCTGTTGCTGTTGCTGTTGTTTTTGTGATGCTGTGGAAGAAGTTGGTTGTATAATCTCACTTCTCATTGATTCAAATAACGATGCACAGAATAATGAATGTTGCAATGCCTCTATGACACGCTCATCTGGACTCTGTTCTTTGTGCGACTCCTTTTCATTCTCAGCGTTATCATCATTAGATTTCGATTGGAAGGAAGAAGACAATGTAGCAAACTCCACAAATCCCGTACATGATTTCTCAATACTAAATAATAATGTAAGTAATGGTACCTTATTTGGATCAAATTCATGATCAATCTTGCCTATTGTTGGGTCAGCTATTGCAAATGGTTCTGCCTTTGTTTTACTCATTGTTGTTTCTTTTAACTTGGGTTGTGGTTCTTCTAACTCCATAGAGGAGGTTGATGCAGGATGAAGAATATCGTCATCATCATCAGTAACCTTCTTCAAATTTACCAATACATTCTTAACCTTCTTCCTCAAACTTTTAATATCATTCATAATATTATATTCATCATCAATTTCAATTGTTGCATATCGTGGTACACGTCTTGCAATTCTACCAAGCTGTGACGAAGTTGCTGTACTTGTTGATGACGATGGATGAATGATACGATTATTATTATATACATCAACATCAAGAGCAATAACCTCCTTACTCCTCACTGGACCAACAGTCCGTACACCATGTTCAGGTGCGCATAACTTCCATTGTTTGCGTAATGTAAATAACTTACTGTCAATAGTTTGCATTATTGATATAGATTTTGATAATCGTTTTGAATGTCGTGATAATACTGTTGAGGTGTGTTTGTATTGTTGATGTCGATTCTGAAGTGTGTAGGATGTGCGTAAGTTTTGATCTTTTTGTATTGTTTCATCTATTGTTGATTGTATGTTGTTACTGTGTGTAGTTGCATCTCCATTGTTCATATTAGACTTGTTGTCCACGTTGTCAATCATCTTACCCACACCACTTGGTGTTTGTGAATTAACAATGTTGGATAAACCAAAGTATTCATTACCAATTACTAATGTATTTAAATTAATAGCCTTGCTTAATTCATTTATACCATTGGATTGTAACTTTGCGCTTGCCATTGCCAATGGATGTATGTATTGTTGTCCAGTATCTATTGTTTTGGATTTCTTCTTCTTCCTTCTTTTAGTATTGCTAATTATAGAGGATGTTGTGGAAGCTGCATCGTCAACTTCTTCTTCACTTGATCTTTTCTTTTTCTTAGTACTTTTAGCCGCTTTCTTCTTTCTCCGTTGTATACCATTATCATTATCATTTGCAATCAACTGACGTGATGCCACTGCTCTTTCAAAGAAGGTAGATTTTTCTTGTGTAGTTGGTGGTGGTAATTGTATGAACCGGCCATCGTCTAATATATGTGAGGGTGGTAATATATGACTTAGCAAGGTATTATTATTATTGTTTGCATTGTTGTTATTTGCAGGGGGTGGTGGTGGTTGTTTAGTTGCCTCATTGCCATTCATTTTTACATCACTCGCTTTTTGCCTCTTTATTGAAATCGATGTAGTGAAATAAATTGTCAGATTGGTATCATCGATCACCGGAGTACCATAAATCGAAAGGCCGTTAAACCTATCAAGACGACTGCAATTAGCTATATCTATACCAGCATTATTCAATACATACGGCGCCACAAATAATAACCAACTACACTTTACAGTTTAAGTTACACTCTCATAAAAAGATACCCTACCCGATTGCTTTTCTCTTTCATTTTGGAACTGCAAAACCAATCATTGACCTCATCTATCAGTAGAATAGGCAGGACGAAGTATATGCTGTGATATCAAGCGAGTCAATAGTAGTAGTATTGTGTTGTATAACCAGTAGGAACTCGAAGTACAATAGTTTATATATTATTTATTATCAAAGGATATTAAAATAGAACAATTATCAATATGGGCAAATCAAAACCAAAGAACAGTAGTTCAATGAGCAATCCCAAGAAGTCAATAAAGCATACAATTTCCAAAAAGAAAAGTAGTGGTATAGATGAAATAGATTCATTATTTGTAAAGAAGAAAGAAACAAACAAAGAGATACAACAACAAATATCAAAAGAGAAAGAAATTGCAAAGATTGAACGTCAAAGACGGAAACAAGCTAGATTAGATGAGGAAGCTGATGATTATACATTGCGTGGAGGTGGTTCATCTTCTTCTACAGCTGCTGTATCAACAATGGGTAGTGGAGGAAAGAAGAAGGGTGGAGATGCAGTAGCACCCTCGTCATTACATGCAAAAGCAACAAAATTATCATCATTATCATATACAAGATCAGATTTGGACCAATTAAATGATTCACAAAAGAGGGAATGTAAAGATAAATGGGCAAAGGATGGATTAGGCGGTATATTCAATGGTGAAGGGTATACGGGTAGAAGAGATGATGGAGGTCATAGAGTATTCAAAGCACATTTGATGAATAAAGATACGGCCGGAGAGACTCCGGATTGTCCATTTGACTGTAATTGTTGTTTCATATGATGTTTAGTAACTGCTAAGTGTTAAGTTTTAAATATCAACTCTTAATATCGTTAGATTCTTCTACACCCATAAACTACATAACTTTTGTCTTCAAACTTCACTTAACATCACTTTCTCTTACAAATGCACACACAAAGTACTCTTCTACCTAATATTTACGTGGATGACACGACCATTACGAATTTGAACTACACCATTTCCACTCATGGCACGCCCCTGGATATGTACGTGTCCATTTCTATCAATGGCCAAGTCTGGAGATCTAGCTTGATGCTGCTTTACCTGGTTCTTTAGCTTTCTTATAGCTATGGCGTTCTGCTCCGCAGCATATCTTGCTTGTTGTTCAGCAAACCTTTGTTGAGTTTGGTGTCGCTCTTGCTCTCTCTTCATAAGAAGTTGGAGCTGTCGCTTTTCTCGTGCTTCTCGTTCGGCCTGAACGCTGGCTTGTCGCCGCAATTCAATTTCATTGACTACTCTCAATTCCATTTCCCGAACTTGTTCGGCGGAAGCTCTGTGCTCAGCAGCTCGTCTTGCTTTCAATTCTTTCACTTCTCTAGCTAATGCATCGGCTTTTAACTCCTGGCGCTCGGCTAGCCTCATAACAGCCATTCGTTGTTCAATATCATCCAAGCTCGCCTGTAAATGGTCTTTCTTACCCTCAATATCACGTTGTGGAGAGGAACCGGGACCGGGCTTGTTATCATCTGGGCCATTGAGGTTATCTACCTCGTTAACCTCAACACCGTAACTATTTTTTGTATTGAGCCGAGGGATGACTGCGATTTCATCACATAGTTGCTGATCAGTCAATTGAAATGTTTTCTTTTGACGATGGGATTTGAGAAAGACCTTGATGGATTCAAGATGCGCCTGTTATTGGTTGATAATACGTATACTCCTATTCTACGATTATAATAAAAGATCTCTAAAGGCGTCGTTTAAACTGGTATACAGATTGGTACATATTATATAGATTTGCTCATAAAAATTTGCAATCATCTACACAAACACAAAAAAAAGATACTTAGACTTACTTATACACACGCAAACATTATTTACTAGCTACTATACTAATAATAAAGCTCGACAATGATTAATCTACTCGTCCGTAGATCATTTGCTGTCAACGGTAGAACCAAACTATCAGTGGCGGTGAATAGTACTAGGCCATCTGCATCAGTGCTAGTTTCTCCTATGCTGCAGTCTGCTGAGCATACTTATTGTTCCTCCCTCTCTACACAATATCAATATCGATATAATACTGGAGGCGCTTCTTTTCAACACAATAACACAAACAACAATGTATATGCTCTTACAGCGGCAACATTTGCAGCAGCGGCATCTGGGCTACTATTAGGGGATAGATATACAAGCAAATGCGAAGCGGCTCAAACAACAGACTGCACAACAGATAATAATAATGAAGAAGAAGAAGATTTGCCAACATACACAATGAAACAAGTCTCACAAAATAATGGCAAGAACGGGAATAGAGTATGGATGACATATGGTGGTAATATATTTGACGTGACCGATTTTATTGCCAACCATCCTGGTGGTAGTGAAAAGATTCTATTAGCAGCGGGAGGGGCAATTGAACCACACTGGCATTTATATAGACAACACTTTGCAAGTGATTTACCACAAAAATTAATGGAAAAGATGGTTATTGGTACACTCCATCCTGATGATCAAGAGAAGATTAATAATGAAATGGAAATACTTACTGATGATGAAGCGAATGATCCATATGGACACGAACCAACACGTAGTCCATCGTTGATTGTTCACGGTGATACTCCCATGAATGCTGAGGTTAGAGGTGAGATATTAGGACAATCATATATAACACCAGCATCAGAGTTTTATATTAGACATCATCATCCAGTACCATTACTAAGTGAACAAGATGTCAAAGATTTTAGATTAGACGTCGATTTGTCACTATTGTCAAAGAAGCCAGTATCATGGCATGATGAGATAAAGAAAGATAAACAAACTGATAATCAAACTGCAAAGTTATCATTAGAACAAATCAAATCACTACCGAAGGTAGAGGTCACAACAACACTTCAATGTAGTGGGAATCGTCGTAGTGGCTTTAATGACTTGAAGAGAACGAGTGGAACTCCGTGGGGACAGGGAGCAATCTCTACTGCAAAATGGGGAGGAGCACGGCTATCTGATGTTCTCATGCTTGCATCTCAACAGCTTGAAGACACAACGGATGTAAAGCATAGTCTTTCAAAAGATACAAGTACAACTTGCAAGCTACCACAGACACTTCAAAATCTACATACACTGCTTGATGAACATCCTACTCTACAACATTTACGTTTTGAATCACTTGATGGTATGAAAACATCCATCTCAATTATCAAAGCCTTGAACGCTTTCGGTGACGTCATTCTCGCATATGAAATGAATGATGAAGACATACCACGTGACCATGGCTATCCACTGCGAGTGATTGTCCCTGGTTATGCAGCTGTTCGTAACGTCAAATGGCTATCCAAATTAGAACTGGCAGAAGAGGAAAGTGAGGGAATATGGCAACGAGCTTTGAATTATAAAGTATTACCACCAAGTGTAGTTGATGCAAGGGAAGTTGACTTGGATAAGATACCAGGGCTTAGTGAAGTTAGTGTATTCTCTGGTATTACTCAAGTGAGTAGAGTAGCAGCTGAGAAGCAACATCAACAAAAGATGATACCTGGCGAGACTGTACTGGTAAAGGCTAGTGGGTGGGCCTGGGCTGGCGGAGGAAGAAATATAGTCCGTGTAGATGTCAGTGGCAATGGTGGCAAATCATGGTCAGATGCTAATATAACACAAGGATCTAACCAGCCATATGGACGAGCATGGGCATGGGTATTCTGGGAATGTGATAATATACCAGCAATAGTCTGTGAAGATGGTAAATCTGTCGAGTTGAGCTGCAAGGGAGTAGATATGGCATTCAATACACAACCAGAATCAAGTGATGGTATGTGGAATGTACGAGGCCTAGGAAATAATAGTTGGTATAGAGTGAGGTATGATTTGGTATAGAAGATGGGTTGTAATTTGTAATAGGATGAGTAGGGTGTGTACCCATATAATAGGTAAAAATAGTTTAGATGACTGAGGCACGATTAGTTACTAAGCCCTTTCGGTGTGTAAGTAGGCTTGTAGGATTAGTGCGCATGTGCGCGCGCGCACAAATAGCAGGTCTTCGAGCGCCATAAAGTACCCGAATATAGGGTATAAATAGGGAAATATGGACATATTTGTGCATAATTACCCCATATGTGCGGCGCACGTGCGCCGCGCGCACGGTAGCCTCTGAAAATGCGCACTAATCCTACCAGCCTATTTATGAGAGTAGTAAGTAGTAGAGTTTAGGTAAAGATACCACAAAAGATACCTCACAGGATGTCGAGTCACGTGATAATCACACAGAAGCTTTCAGTGGTCGATTATATATAATAAGTAGGTAGATTTATAGTATTGGCCTGTGTATTGGCGTGCGTGGCCCGTGGCATAACAGGCCACAATTGAGATTTAGTAACTACATTAGTATTATATAGTTAAATAGGTCTATACCGGCGTTATTTTAATTAGGTAGTAACGTTCCAATTATCACTTGAACCACCCCACATCAATTTTAACGACATCTAGTAACATCAATAAAACACAAAACGATATAATATATACGATATTAGAATGTGCAGTTATATGGTACTAGTTCTCAGTTATATGGAAATAGTAATAATTTATCGTCTATGAATCTAGATATACCTAATTACTCTACTCAGTATTAATATAAATATAAAGTGACAACTATATTCCATTATGTTTGCTGTTGATCACGCTGAGTATGAAGACTACTCATCTGATGAGGAAGAGAGTACAGATCAGGGACATACTAAATTGAATGATGAATCACTAATGCAACTCATTAATAATGATCCTAAATTAACAAATTTGATTACCAATGGTTGGAAGGAAAGTAGTTATGAGCATAAAGTCGATTGGAAAAACGATGGAGGTACATTTAAAGGTAATACTAATCTGAAGAAATTGTATATTAATTTTGAAAGAAACTATGCAGATAGGGATCCCCTTTGTTGTAATGCCGCTGCATTCGGCAGTAAACTATCCTGCATCCGTTCAGTTGAGGATTTAAACATTACCGATATATGGCAATATGATGACAAAGTATTTGAAAGTATAGCACCGTTGTTTGAGATAAGTACCAACCTAATTCAGATCAGTCTAGCTGATTGTTGTTTTAGTACAAAGAGCACACGTCTGCTTGCGTCTGCTCTATCCAGGCAACAAAACAAGGGATCACTGAAGGAATTCTCGGTGTTTGATGCCTATTTTGGTGATGGGAATGTTGTCGAAAGAGCGAATCTAATTACTGCATTGGGTGGATATCACAGTTTGAAGAATTTATGGATAAAGGATGGTGGGTTTCAAGGTCAAGAGTGCCATACTGCACTGGCCAATATGCTTAGAAACCCGCAGTGCAATGTGAAGAGACTATCTATTGGAAGTATTGGTCTAGATTCTGAAAGCTGTTCAATTTTATTGAATGCTCTAACAGAAAACACATCAGTTAAAGGACTAGATCTCCAAGATGGCATGTATGGTGGGGCAACAACATTTGTAAGGGATCTATCAGCGTGGTTACAAAACAACTCAACAGTACAATATCTTTGCCTGGAAAACTGTAATATTACCGATCAAGGTGTTACACTCCTAGGCAATGCATTGATGAGAAATAGTACATTACAAGTATTAGATATTTCGCGGAATCGTTCTATTACATCGATGGCATGGCAAGCATTCTCTGTATACTTACGGAATCACAACTCAACTTTGAAGAAGCTCCATGTTATGGGCACCGATATGAATGATGAAGGTCTAATGGTACTGCTAAATGCACTTGCCAACGATACAACTCTCAAAACTTTGGTGGCTCACCCAAATAGTTCTATCAGCGATATTGGATGGAAGGCTCTTGCTGATCTTCTCTGTGACAAAACAAGTCTGAATAGCATTTGCATGTCAAATCATACACTTCGGCAGGTTTATGCAAGCCTAGGCTTCTATTCAACGGATGACCCCCCAAAAGATCATCTAGTATCTCTCCTGAAACTCAATGAAAACGACGACAAGCAGGAGGTGGTTCGTCATAAGCTTATTCGATATTACTTTTCTAATGATGATGGTGGTATCGTCAAAGTAGAGGAGTTTGTCGTTATGGAATTGGAAGTTTTACCCCGTGCAATTGCTTGGATTGGAAGAGATGATACTGGGCACTCTCTGCTATACAAGCTATTTCAAACTATGCCTACTTTGTTTGATACCGATAGGAAAGCAAAGGCGACGGGTACAAAACGGAAGCATATGTAGGTACGGAACAAGTATCAATTGACTGTAGCTAGGGGTTGTGTAACTGCCGTTTAGATATAGCCAAAGATCGATATACTTTTGTTTTGCAAGCTATTCTATATTTTAGTTCTAAACAAAGTTATGTCTGTTAGTTTAAGAGGTCTCTTAAGCATGTACACTAAGGCTTCTAGTCACTTATCCTTCCTTGATCATGGCGTATAGAATACTCCTCAAGTTCCTTCTTTCCATCCATGAATGTTTTCTCCACTTTGACAAAGCCATACTCGATACAGTCAGAACCCCATTGTATGTTTGACTCCTTATGATATCGTACATAACCAGATTCTTCCATGCTTTTAAAGAAATCAATTGTACCGATCGGAGCCTTATGTACCTCGACTTGTATTTGATGTAGCAATGGTATATCGTCAGACAACCAATCTTGGTATGTTTTCCACTCACATCCTTCACAATCAATCTTAAAGATATCGATGACCTTCAGATCCTCATGACCAAGTAGCTTCACTGTATCATATAAACCATAATATTCTTTGCCTGGAGGTAGTTTAACGTCAGTACTTCCAAACCACGACACTACAGCTGGTTGTTGTTTCTCTAATCCCCATTTATGATAATGAGCTCGTTTCAATTCTGATGGTACTTCCTTGGCATAATCTCCCATATCAAAGATGTGATACTCACATACACCAACTCCTACCTCTTTTTGCATACCCAATTCAAATGAGAAATCTCCATTACTTCCAACAGAATATACTACACATCCAGGATGATTGGGATCTTCTTCTTTTCGTGCTTCTGCCAACTTCTTTATTCTATGTGGATCACTGAATAATAATGTCGTTTACAACAAGAAGTTTAGATATACCTATTGCAACATAACAGTATGCAAAACATAAGCAAATAGTACACCAGAAAGGCAAAAAAGCTTACCATACCCACTTCGGTCCGTCTCCATTCATCGGGATTCCCACGCGTTTCTCAAATGGACATGAGAAGTTGGGTTCATAATTGTTCTGCCACCAGGCACTATAGGAATAATAACCACTTGGCCAGTTATTTCTTCTAGACCACATTATCGGATCTGAATTCGTACTGGTACCTTCTGGATTGTATGTCATAGGATATTTCGGATAACGATGATCGATATGTGTATTGTATATATCTTTATATAATCTCCAGTGATCATTACTGATATCATAGAAGAAACCAAACGATTGACTTCTTGCAAGATAGAATGGTAATTGAGTTGTATTCTTTGCAATAATAATTGGGTTTGTTGAACTTGTACATGGTGTTGTTGGCGCTTTGTATTGCAAAAGATAGATTGCAAATATAATGTTACATGTTGTGATCATTATCCACATGTACTTGTCAGAGTTAGATCGTCTTCTCTTATCCTTATCTCCCGTATACATACTCATTGTCTCTATTGATACGACAGTAATAATAAGAGAAGTATTAGTTAAACAACATACAACATATACATATAACATAGATACCAATCTATACTAATAACAATATTATGTACCACACACCTTGTGCATTAATTTGGTGAAGAAGATGTTGCCCAGTATCTTTACCGATATCCCACAGTTTATCAACAAGACTTTCAAATGCACCACACGCTTCTATAGGTGATCCACAATCAGTTATTATACGAGCTGGAGATGGTTTAGTTGGTGTGGTACATACCGATTGAAAATATGCATAGCTTTTTTCTTTCCCGGTATCTTTATCCTCTCACTAGTTCTATCGGTGAGTTTTTTACCTATGCACTATCTCCACCTCTTGACTTCCCTCGATATGCGATGGAAGTAGACTCAATATATGGAAGTAGCCTCTATATTTAGATTATGTTCTATGACAAGCAGTATTGAGCATTTCACTCAGGCATGATATGTTACCCTGTAACCTATGTAGACAGTTCTTAAACTCAGGTAGTTGCATGGACTCTCTATTCTCAATGGGACCAACAACTGACACAATTGGGAAGTATTCGATAAACTTCTCAAAGTGTATCAAAAATATACCATTATCTTCTGTCGATGAGAGGAGCTCTTTAACATATGTCAGCGAGTCATCGTCTTTGGTTTGATTCAATACTCGTTTAACTTCCATGGCATCAGATGTACTCCATGAATTATCTCCTCTACCAAACTCTCCGGTGTATGATTTGTTGCCGTGTGGATTTCGTACACATGCCAATTGAATACCAGCAATACTACCAACCCAAAGGAGAGAATAGCCATGGCCTGTGAATAGACCATCAATAGCTCGTCGACCATGTGCAACACGACAGCAACTTCCTTCGGTAGCTAATAATGTTTTATATACCTCATCAACCTTGTTTTGTTTGTAATGTAATTCTAAAGCAATGGGCGATCCAGTGATGAGTTGCATTGCTCTTAATGGATGTCGATATAAACTATTAAACTTGTAGTACCCATCCAACGAAGCATAACTAGATTGCAACTTGACAAACACCTTTTCTAAGAATCTAATCCACAGATCCTTCTGATTATTTGAAGATAGAGCCGGAGATGAATGAGTGCCAGAAGTACACAAGACATGATCATCTAATAGAAGATATCTCTTTGTTTTGCCTCCAAATGGATATATGAAAATGGAGTATGCACCCGAACTAATATCAATTTGTTGAGTAATATCAGATGATATACCAAATGCTTCCAATATTACATGAGGAAACTGTTGGGCAAGTGATGCAAATCCAGAACAAAAGCCACAGTTTCCAACTTTACCCTGTATAACATTCTGTGAACAGATTGATTTGGTAGTTGAAAAGACTTTTCTATCTGGCATCTCTGATCCACGAACCCAAATCCATTCACTACTTGATGAATTGTCATTAAGACGAGCTTTATCCATGTAATGTTTAATCCGTTTTACTCGTTTAGGTACTCCAGAATTTGCAAAGTCCTCAATATTAAGTTGTGTAATGATACCCGGTGTTAAACATTCTCCATCTAATACAACTTTTGACGATACACAAAATTCATAATCTATAAATAATTTGCCTGTTGCTTTGCATACTTTGTTGATATGATCAATGGGGTTTGTATGATATAATTTAAGACCAAGAAATGTATCATACTGTACACTTTGAAGCGCGGAATCTGTATCATCTTGTGTCCATAGTGAATTATCATCAAGATCAAATTTGGTATAAGATTCTCGAGTAGGAGGATAGGTTGGTAGTATATCCGAATCACAATGTTTCTCTAATAGGTTTTGCAATTTGATCAATGTAGATTCTTCATTGTTAGTATCGGTATTATTATCAGTCATCGTCACACTACCGACGCCACAACTCACAACAATATGATTTGAGATATGTTCAGTAGACAATAATTAGATTATAGTCAGCAAAGGACGCAAAATAATACTACCTCGCCATCGCCGCAGCAGGCAGCCTACCTAAACATTGAACATAAAGACATAAAGAAATGACATTCCACATGTAAGCATTTCACAAATATTATGAGAGCTAAAAATCATAGTTCACAATAAATATCGCGTGTAAAGTATTAGGTTGGCTGCCATTGATATTGTGTTCTTTGCAATAAAAGCATATACCATCAGTACTGTTACTATATCTCTACTTATCGCACTTTCATCGGCAGTGGTTTAGTGGACCTTACCATAGTCATTATACACGAGAGAGATACCAACAAACATTTATTGTTGGTGTGGTGGGCATTTGAAGTAAAGGATTGATGCAATGGAAGGAGTACCGGATATTACCAAAGAGCGTATAGCATTGGTTGTATGTGATTTGCAGCCGGATTTGATCAACAGTCTACAACAGAAGGAACGCTATCTCCTTGCTCTCGAAATAATCTTAGAGATTGCAAGAAAGAAGTCTTGGTCAATTGTTTACAGTGCACTGCGCTTTAAGTCTGGATATGAAGGGTAAGTTTATGTTTATTTATCATTTATACTTTTAGCTTGTTTTATCTTGTGTATTTGTACTTGTAGAGCTCGCTTAACAGCTTGGTTTGCATGTCATCATACAAATCAAAGAGTCCCAGACAAACATAAACTATTCGGTGCACTATCACAACTCAACACAAAGTTAGGTGACAAGGCAGTACACTGGTTTATGGAAGGTTATAGTGGATCTGATATACTATCCACAAGCACAAAAATTGCACCACGTGATACCGATCACATCGTATGGAGATCTAAACATATACCAGATGAATTAGTAGAGTTACTCAAGCAAGAAGAAATTAATAAAGTATACTTAGTTGGCGGTAAAGCAAGTGTTTCTGTTCAAATTGCATGTCAGGTACTAATGGATGAGGGCATAGAGGTATGTGTTATTAGAGAATGTGTACAAGATGATAATGATGAACGGCTACAGGCGACATTGGATCATATACTACCAGTATTTGGATCTGTCATCACATTAGAGCAACTTATGGAAGTTTGGGGTGGACTAGCCTCGCTGTCAAAGGATTCTCAGCAAAGTTATACTAATTTGATATCACCTGATGATATGCTACTGGCATGTGATTGTGGAAGACGAGGCCATGGTAGTCGATTTACTCAATTACTAATGGAAAGGGGTGGATGGAGTATGTATCCTACTCAAATATGGTATGAAGACTTTGTAAAGGGTTCATTCAATTGCCCATTAGGCAAGAAGGTAGTAGATTTCTGTGATGAACCAGAGTTTAGCAAGGTTGCCATGTTTTTAAATGGTAGAGAGTATTTGGATGAAAAAGACAAAGTCATTGAGTTTGTAGGAGAGTGCATGCCAACAACATATTGCATCGAAAATGGAGAGTGGGTAGGAGATGAACCACCAACTGATGATTGTGAAGGTGCTATTGATGCCCCTTGGTTTGTCAAGGAGTCGGATAAGAATTTGGGCGGTGCCGCGATTGAGATTGTCAGCAAACCATCCGAGATTATGCAACATATAAAGAATGATCAACGGTATGTCGTTCAACAGCATATTCGAAAACCTCTACTCACTGATGACGGACGGAAGACACACTTAAAGTTCTATGTGTTGTTGATATGTGAAGAGGATGGCACATGGAGTCTATACACTTATCGAGGGGCACTTTTGTGCATATCTCCTTGCCCATGGTCACCAACAGATTTATCACACGATACACAAATTACAATTCACCGACATCCAGAAAGACCTAGTGAAACAGAAGGGTGGAAACAACATTGGGAGACTGTATATGAAAAGAGCAAACAAGGCACTGCTGAGATTATCGAAAGGGCAATTGCCAGTGGAAAGTTGAAAGGAAGAAAGAACAAGAAACAGTTCGAAGTCTTTAGTTGTGATTGGATGCCTGATGAAAATGGTAACATCTGGATGTTTGAATTCAATATGTCACCAGCCGTAGCACAGGAAAGTACGCGTTAGTATTGTTTTGGCATGTAATTCTGTGTATTTGATATGACGTCTTGGTGATTTGTTTATTTCATATGAACTTCCATTGCCTTCATTGATTGCTCTTGCAAACCTCATGCACTAACACATGTTCCAATAATCTCTCTTTCATCCTAATAAATCGTGATAATACATATTCCAGAGAGAGTTCGACTGTCCTTCCAAGCGAGATGAAAGAAGAGAGTACTTGATGCAGCATGATGAAAACATGCTACGAGAGGCACTTGCAATTGTTATACCAGATGATAGTAGCAAAGAGAGTGAAGATTTGAATGGAGAATGGGAACTGGCTGGTACTTTTAAATCGCCAATAACTTAAGCTGCTGTCTTTTAACTATTGAACATAATAGAAGCAAGCGAAATTGCATCTCCTAAACAACACACCATCGTGCTATCTACTATCCTACAACTCTTTCTCTCTACCGTTTAATAAAAGCAGAGAACAATAAACTAATACCACATATGAAAAGAAATATGGATAGTATCCCCCGTATCGTGTCTTTCGAGTCTTTCAAATATTCAAACAACTTACTTCCCACTAATCCACCGGCTATTGAACATATAATAACTGATACATACAATCGCCAATCTTCACTTTGAAAACCTATATTGTTGTCCTGTTCATCAGTAAATGTATTCACTATATAGAATATCTCACGCATTAATACGTTGAAGAACATAATGACCACACCCGTGGCTCGTTGAGAATGCTTATTGAATTTCACTGGATGCGGTGGATGTAAGAAATAGAAGATCAGTGGAGGTCCCCTAATGGCAACCATTCCTCCGAGGAATCCACTTGCTCCGCCCGCAATTAACGTAATGGTTGACGCCTTATTACAGCCAATTTTGACTTGTTCCTCTTCTTCTTGTGCTTCACCTGATGTAGCTGATGGTACTTCTAATTTTATAACACTGCTTTCATTATTCTCTTCAGTATTGGAAGAATCAACTACCTTATTCTCGTCAAACTTGTCATCTACATCCTCATTTGCTGCCGCTGCTTCCTCGTCATCTTTTCCTTCTTCTGGTTTATTCTCTTTACTCTCTTCTACTCTCTCCCCCTTTTCTTCTTTCTCCTCATCTCCTTCATTCTTCTTCTCTCTTATACAAAAACTTTTAAACCAATTCCTCTTCATATAAATCTCACGCAATGCAACTAATGTAACCAATACACCTGCCACTGCTTGTACTACCTTCGTTGGGACATATGCACTAACCAATTGTCCCAATGGTGTTGATATTAATGTTATTGGTACAAATAGAAGTAGGATACGACGATGTGCATATTTTATTACATTTGCCTTGTATAATAGTAGTGGTTGCATACTGAACAAGCTCAATGCCTGTATAAAGACGGCATTTTTAAAGTCACCGTCGTACCCTGCTAGATCTACAATCTGATAAACAAACAGGAATATAATGGCTTGTCCGAATCCAGTCAATGCCGCACCAATATTACCAATGAAGGAACAGCATGATAGAAGTATTATTGTTTCGGTGGATGCTATAGACATAGTATATTGTGTTAAATATCGCTTCTCGACTATCGGAATTACTTTTAATGGAGTTTGATGCAATTATTTGCAATGATGTGTGAATGATTATGTATCAGTAATAGGTATTGATTTGCAATAACTCCTATGTATGTAATAATTTTCTTCTCAACTTTGGTATCCTTTTATAATTTATATAATACAACTACTGGTACAACCTCGCTCTACCTATCATCTGTTGCACATATATGCATATATAATCAGCTACCTGGCATCGATATATCAGGTTATTGGTATATTATTTGTAATCAATGGCATTTTTTTGATGGGCTATTGATTATCAATGCTTTTAGCTTTTTGACATTTTTATCTTGCGGTATCCTTCTCGAAATCTTGACCATCACACTGCGGCATTGATATATGATGGCCATCTAAGCACACTCAACACTCATGTTTGTGATACAATCATTCATTATATATCTATGATTATATAATATATTTGTGTACCTGAAAAGTGTTCCCTAATTAGATTAGGTTTTGCACATAAGATATGAGCAACCAACAATTGCAATCACAAACAAGAAGAGCTCCTGGAGTATTGAGGGCGCTACCAGAAACATTACCTTTCTATCCATACTGCAGAACAAATAGCAAACCCCTACGTCTGAATAAGAAAGCAAAGAAACAAAAGGATATCGATGCAGAGCTTAATGATGATGGATCGGATACCATAATTGCAAACAAACCTCTCTTATCTGCTATTGACATATTAAATAGATTTGGATTTACTTTATTCTTCTTTGTAGATTCTACAAACCGGCAATGTTTATCTGCAATTCCGAAAGTCAGTCAGTGGTGTCATTATGCACTAAAAGTTTTTAATAGTGATGGTAGAATTGGCAATTATAGTCGAGTGATTTGCATACCTAATAACTCATCGCCGCATGAGATTAACATAAGTAGCACTACTTCGGATCCAATAATGCAAGCAAACATCAACTCGTCATTAACATCATCGGTATCAAAACAACAACAAGGAATGGCCATGTTACAAAAGACTGGGTTTTATCATTTACCATTCTTACATCCTAAACGACAAGCTCTACTACATCTTTTGGGTGCAAATCGGGTTCCCTCAATCATAGTAGTCGACAACAGATTTGGTACAATTATAACAAGGTATGGATGGGAGGCAATAGAACGAGAGATTAGTAAGTTAGATCAATATATTGAAAGTAAATGGATTGAAAACAAGAAAGATATAGATGAAGATCTATCAAATCATTTTGAATCTGAGGTAGTTCGTAATTGGGGTGAAGGGAAGAGCGGCCTACCATTATGGTGGACTCTATTTGGTTGGATTATGTAGTGTCGGCATGGCTTATATCTACATCTTTAGTTTACAGGTGGTCTCTTGACTTAGCTACTGATCTCATGATTAGTGTACGGAACATACGAGAAGACTTCTATATCTTCTTGGCCTAGTATTGCTTTGCCAGTTTGTTAGAGATCCATCTCTGGGAGCTCGTCATTTAAGAAGTGATCCCTATCTTTCATTAGTGAGTCTTCTTCTACATCATGAGCAAACAGATTGGCTTTATGGAAGTAATCATTCCTAGCTTGAAGTTCTCCTTGTAGTAAAAGTAAATCGGCTAGATCTTTACGATCCTTTAGGTGTGCATGAATGATTAGCATGTAGTGTACATATATGTATGAGGAGGACATTAATAAAAGATGATAAACTTACGTCAATCTCTTTTTCTTGATCTACTGCATCTCTTTCATAGAATGCTCCTTGGAAGTTGTCGAGTTCTATACGAGATGAATGAGATAAGCACGTGATTAGAATAGAACATGTTTGCGGTATCCTTAATAAAGTCTTCACATACCATCTGAGAGACTAAGCAACTCGTCAACATTGCATAGACCAAAGTTGTTTGCACATTCTACTGCACGATCAAAAGTTTCAGGGTGGTAGAATAACACTGTAGGAGATAATTTTCTGATAATTGTAGAACGAGTCGCCGAAAAAGCTGATATTGAGTGAATGGCAAGGAAGGTTAATGCGAGCTTTAGCATGTTGTCTGTTGTTTTTCTCTGTATATATCTTATTGTGGTTGAGTATTATTGGATTGTTTGTTGAGCGGTTTATGAGGTATGCTTTAGCAAAGGAAATCTAATGTGTCAACGGAGATGTTTAGTGTTCTCATTCTCAAAAGATAAAGGATACCTTCCAAGACATAAATCAACCTCGACTCGACATCTCACAAATAAAGATGTAGGTATGATAATACTTTATACAAACAGGTTGTTAGCTTAACAACATTCTTTTTCAAGTGGATGATGCCCATATATCTTTCTTCTTCTTCTACCTATACATCATGTCTCATTCATCTTTCTCCTCAGTCTCGAGTTTTGGTGTCTCTTCGGATACATCCCCATTTTCATCTCCTAACATTATGCAATTCATACATTATTGGCAGCTTTTTCTTCTTCGTCGATTCTTTGCCCTTATTCATATTCTCACTTTTCAAATCAAGTCCGTTAATACACAACACAGTCTTTAAGGTCCAAGAGCCCACGATCCAACAGCCGAAGGTCCTCCTTGAGATGATCCATCATCATTCTTCCTCCATACTGATGCCCTTGACGGACCAATACCACTACCAGAATCATACTCGAAAGAGTAATCCATTCCACCAGCATTCAAATTATCCATATCCATTGCGGCTGCGTCCATTGCTGGTAGGTCAAAGGCAACATTTTCTGATGCCTCAAGATAACGTTGATGTTCTCTCATTTCGCCTTGAACTAATAATGCTTCCGATAGTTGTTGACGATCCTATTATTGATTGGATTGAACAGCAATATAAAGTGAATTGATAAAAGATTTGAAATGTATGTGAGGAGGGAAAATGAGTTAGTATATTAATATCATAAGTAGAGTGTATTGAAACATCTATAGATTGTATCAGGTGAAGACATTAACAGTTTACGACTTACATTGATTTCACTTTCACATGCCTCTGGTCCATCCTCAATGAAGCAGCCAAGGTGTTCATCAAGTTCTGTATGTCATAATAGGCGTATAGAAGAGGTATTGCAATGAAATGGTTAGTTGGCCAATAATGAGAAGGTGCATGATCAGATATCCCATATTGAAAAAATATTGGATAGAGAAATAATTGACCACAAAAAGGAGGATATGAATAGAGTATATTTCATCTTCGTCGTCTTATCAACTACTACCAAGACATATAGTAGCATATCTCAGAATTCGGTGTACATCTATCGGTACACCGTTTTCTATATAAACATCACAATATTATATACCGATTCAAAACCATGAGGAATAGGATCGAAGTGAATATTATCGACTGACCAAAGTAACAACCATGTTTGTGTCGGAATTCATGCATAGGTACACCGTCTTCTGAATACACATCAAAACATAAATCACATGTACCAAACATAAAATTCATATCTTACCTTCACTCAAATCCAATAACTCCTCAATACTACACATACCATAATTATTAGCACAATCAGCCGCACGGTCATATGTTTCCATAATATTCTCCAATTCCGGCTGAAAGGCAGCTTGAGGTGGTGGTGGTACCATCATATTATGATCCATCATTGTTGCTGGATCATTCTGATAGGATAAGTCGGAAATATCACGCCAATTTTTATGATTTGATGATGATGATGGTGAGAAAGCATGTGTTGTTGCTGTTAATGAAGCCGCAATGGCTAGGGCTGATACGATATTGTTAAGCATGATAGAAGGTAATTGCAATACAAAGATGATGTAATCGAGCCGATGAGAAATTTATGAGCATTGGAGTTCAGAAGAGTTGATGGGTGTGATGCAATCCAGAGATTTCTATGTCCGATTGGCGCAGCTGTTTAGCTTCGCGTATCAGCGATCAACCCTCTGCTCATGGGGGAAAATATTATTGCTGATTATTACATAGGTGGGCCGGGTATATTTAATCTCGAACGAATCATATTCATGTCAATATGATATGCTCAAGTAGTAGATTAGTACAAACAGTGGTTGCAATTGCAATCTTAATGCAGTTTTCATCAATGACATTTGCAACTTCATATCATGATGGAAATTACGATATGAAACATCAACATAAGAAGTTGGCCTTTATGCCATCAACTTTATCTACCGTCAATCAACAGAAGCATAAACATAATATATCTACTGTAATTAATCGACATAAAGTTTCTCCTCTAAATATGGTAGAAGAGAAGGACTACATGTCACCAATGAGAAAACGTCCAGCTCCAAAAGGAGGTGATACGGCATACTGTAATGAAAATATATTACGTCAACAACGATATTACAATGATATACGAAAAGCGGGTGGTACCGATTGTGTTCAAGATGTATATGTTAAAGATCCAGGTACTGCTGAAGATGTTGATAATATACGATATTGGTATGTAGGTAAAGTTGCTAGATGTACAGGAACGGTATCATCTGAATTGGCTATTGCCCGACAAATCAATCTATTGGAAGAACATGCAACTCGTATAAGACCTGTAGAGTTGGGTAGACATTTTGGTAGTTTAGAGTTTTATGCGGCACCGGGTGATACTGAATTGTTACTAACACAAAATAATCCATCGGTTAGGATACAGAAGGTATCTAAAGAAGTAAAAGGATCAGAGAGCGTTCCCTTATTGGAGGTTGGATTAGATTTATCTATAGTTACAAATCAGGGACAGGGGTTGTTCATTATTCGAACTGAGGATGGTATAGTCCCCCCTCATTTGATTGGTAGTGAATAATAAGAGTTCAGTGTACTGTAGGTAGATGACAGGAGACAAATATATAAAAGAAAGATACGTCACTCTTCTTTCCTACTAACTTATGTTATCATGTGTATTCTACATCCTGTCGACTATACTAAGTCTATGATTTCATGAGGATATATCAGGAGGAAGTACATGCCTTCTCCTAGATCACGGAGTCGGACAACATGGGGCAAGGGCGAGGGAGAATTAAAAGGATACCGCTATCTTAGATTTCAAATTTTGGGGTTCTGAGATGATGACAATTGAGAGAGGTTTGGAGTAGTAGTGCAATGAGACCACCCTCATATATAGGACAGTATTAGTATGCGTAGAGAATAGAGAAGATTCAATTGTGACGGATTGGTGGCATATATCAAAAGGCTAATATAACTGTGACAATATTTGAAGAACAACTAATACGATTATGATTGGCCTCCGCCAAGATATAATGCAGCAGCAATGCAAAAAGAAGAATAATCAAGTGCATCCTCTATCTATCACATCTATCGTTGGAGATGATAGTAATGCCAACAATGACACAACTGCAGAAAGCAAAGATATCGATGTTGATGATATCATAGATACTCAACACTCTACAGACGAACCCGATGATATCGATAACCAACACTCCAAAGACGACGATTGTGATAATACCATTACTGACGATAATATAAACATAGGAAACAAGGGCGCAAGTACAGCTTCAATCGGTAACATGAGCAAGCGTCAACACAATACAATTCCTAGTCAAGTAGACAAAAGAATCAAACAACCAACAAAAACAAAGATAAAGCTCAACAATACTGGGTCGTACTATGTTTCCTTACTGCGAGATTTAATCATGATATCTATTCCTTTCATTATCATGATTGGAATATTAACACATCCAATGGTTGTTAATCTAGGACAATCAGATCCAAATGCTCCGCTAACAGAAAAGCAAATACAAGAACAATTATTATATACTCTTTTTCTGAAGAAGCAACAAAAAGAGCTATGCGACATGTACATGTTTTTCAATGCAATGGATGATAGAAAATGTTATGATGACTGTCCTGTGATAGACATATCTGCTAAATTGATTGATAAACAAAAGAAGAATAAGAAGGGTAGACCAAGAACCAAACGAGGTCAAGCCGTATCAAAGAGAAGAATGTCTGACCAAAGAATAAAGCAACAACAATCACAAAAAAATATACCAGGTAGTGGTATTCCCCGGAAGAAGAGGGGGGACAACAGGCAGAGAAAGAAGAAGGGAAACAAAATGAATAGACCAATTAACCGAAAAGATGGCCCTACGCCTTCACCGATATTAACTCTCTTCTCGGGCAATCCTGCTCAAAAGGGATCGGAAGATGCTGTCAACAAACGGAGCTTCTTTGATAATAATCCACTTAGGAAGTTCAAGAGGAAAAAGATGAAGTTATCAAAAGAACAAAAGGAGGTTTGGGAGAAGGTTAGTAATAAGAACAATCGGTTCAATAAGGAGGGAGATAGGTACACATGTTGATTTATACTTGTCATGATCTTATTTAACCTTTAACATATATCCTAACCTAATATCATCGGCATTAAGCTGCACGAGATGTAATTGCACCGAATGGCAGTGTATTGAATGTTGTCGGCAGACCCGCTGCCGAAGACATAGCACAGTAGTCACATGAAAGCTTCTTGACACGCTTGGCACATTGTTCGAGTGTATCCTTCTTCCTCTTGCGTCTTAATAGCATTTCAATTTCAGATTCATGCACAATAGGTTGTTGTTGCTCTTTCTTGATTCTCTTTCCATATGATATCTGACTGAGGGAGTTCATTATGCATTCTACTGCCATCTCTCTTGACATGGCAACATATCCTTCTTCTTGATCATTCTTGACTCGAAGAAATCGGCTAGATGATGCATCTACGATAGAGGAAACAATATCATTAGCAGCCTGTTCTTTGTCTGACGGACTTGACTTGTTCCAACTAGATGAGCTAAGCCTCATATCTAGCAATACCTTTAGTCTGTAATTGCCGGTATGTTCGGATCCAAACTTCAACTGCCGCCCATTCGATTCACATATGACATCAAATCTATCTGGCTTGGTGATAATAGTCTCTCCTTCTGAATCTTCAGATACGATTGATCCATACGTTCTACGTCTTCTACGGAGCTGTTGCTGCTTTGGGGATGACATCAGCGGCGATGTAGTAGGCTCGTTCTTGAGTGCTTGTTTGATCAACTCGATAGTGGTTAGGTTGATATCGAGCTCCTTCCAACTGCTACTGTTACCAGTATCGGTATCAACTTGTTCAAAGAATCTTCCATTGGGTATACACTTATTGCAAACCAAATCAAGTACCTCTTTTGCAATCTTTGTGCACATATCATCGTCGTCGATCTTATCGGCTTGAAGATATCTCGATCGATGTAGACTTAGTAATACTCGAAATCGTTGATTGCCTACATGATTGCCCACCCCTTCAGTAGATGATGGTATGAGAAGTACATCGTAGTTGGAGAAATCGACACTATCGAAGGAGGTCTTTGTTGATATTATGTTGTTGGAGACGATGGATTCTGGTGCCATCGACGACGATATCACATCATCTATGATATGCATCGGTTTACTATTGCTGCTATTACTCATCATTATTGCAATTAATTGTATTCTTTTGTTTATATTTTTTGATACACAATATCAATATCAAGTAGGCCTATGATCAATCAGTTCAACTGCACATCATCGATGATGAGAGAAAGTTTTGCTCCGACATACATCCCGTTTCAGACAGATTCAGCAAATTCAATCATTCCTTGCTGTCGTATATTGAAGTAAGAATACTGCATAGGCCTACATTAATTTGTGAGTTTGTAGAAATAATGTGTTCATATCGAGAAGATATCCTTCAAACAGAGTCTTCCATTCATGAAAACTTTATACTCTCATAAAATGATATTAGCCCGGCCATTAAAGTACAGGTATTATTATTGATACCTTACGGAGGGGCCTCTAATTAGTAGCCAATACATTATCATTATGAGAAGATATAACGCTGCCAGATCACCAGAGAAAATATCATTAGAGAGAACATTGGAAGAAGGTCAAAGTATCAACAACAATAGTAATGATAAAACACAAACTAATTATCAGGTTTCCAACTTGAGAAGGAGAAAGGCAATACTACTATTGTTTTGCATACTATCCGTCATAATCATACTACTGAGAACCACTACCAACTTTACATCAAGTCATCAAGGAGCAGATAAACGATATGGACCAGCCATCAACACTACAAATCCCTTCATATCAAAATTTGAAAGCACATTACTCACTGACGATCTACGCCTCAATAACAACTTTTGGGTACCATTGATATACAATACAAAGGATAACAAGTTATTATGTAGAGAAAAGCATAGAGATCAATTATCCAGATTTAGAAGTAGATCTTATACACAAATGATACGCACATATTTAACTTCTTCTCATAACAACAATGTAAACATCCTATTCAATACAACTAAAAGTAATAATATACCGATATTAATAATGGACGCGGATGGTAATGGATGCAATATACATCATCATCGTGATGATTACGGATATCCAAGATTGGCTTGGTCGGAGTTACATAATGCTAAACATGGTGAATATTGCAGTGCCATATCAATGCCAAGTTATGAAACATGGAGATATCATCATTCAACTCACAAAGTATCATCTGATTGGGAGAGTACATTCACTAAGAATGAGTATAATTATCCATGGAATGCTAAAATTAACAAAGCAATATGGAGAGGATCAACTACTTATGAAGGGTCGCAATATGGTAATGCTGAATTAAAGGATACACCTCGAGGTAAACTAGTACAAATTGCAAGTAGTACGAGTTTGATTGATGCAGGTTTTACTAAGATTAATCAAAGGTTTAGTAACCAAAAGAATGAACTGAAAGATCAATTCAATATCGCGAAGCGTTTACACCCTAGTGATATGATGAAGTACAAGGGTATGTGTTTTGCTTATTTGTCTTGTTATGCAGCATATGTTATGACTTATGCCTACTTACCTGTTTGATGCTTCTACCCTCTCAGCGATTATAGACATTGACGGTAACAACTGGTCATCGAGGTTTGGAACTCTTCTTTGTTCGAACTCTGTTGTTATAAAGGTAAGATGAACAGTACCGACATGTTTACATACTCAGATTGAGAATCATATCTCATTTCTATACTCTAGATCGAACCAGATTTTATTGAATACTTTTACAACACCCAAAATGGTGGTGAAGTTAGACCAATGATACACTACGTACCGGCATCATTAGATAATATCACAAAAGTTGTTGAATATGTAATGGATACAGAGAATGAGAATGAAATGCAATCAATAGTACGAGAAGCCAATCAATGGTGCTCCCAGTCCCTGAGTGAAGAGGGATTAGCACGAGATTCAATGATACAACTTCATACATATAAGAAAGCATTAGATACATTTGCAAATATGGATGATGATTGGAACAAAGTATTTCAACGATTTAGTGATACTATTGACGATCTAGTTGATTGTGATGCGTGGTCTATTATTGATTGGTTCCTATTTCCAATGTTTATGGGTCTGTAAAATGGCGATGCATGATGAGTATCAATCAATTATGCAGCATCAACTACACTACATACCGAAGGGGGTTTTGTTTGTTTATGACATATCTTTTGGATAACTATTATTATAAAATACTAAGCGTTCCTCGCACACTTATCTTTAACAGTGACTAACTGTCTACATAGGATGATACGCTTGAGAAGATAGATGATATCCACATCTTTCTCAGTCTATACCCCCAAACCCCAAACCATATACATATCTTTAATAGATCAACGGCTCATTGCATTCCTCGTGGGTATGAAGCTAACATTATTTGAATGTCCAAGTACCTTCCCACTGGCATCATATACCTTGCCATCAGTATGCTTATACGCATCTCTCTCATCCATGGGACACAGAAGTATACATAGACCAGGTAAACAGCAACATAAGAAACCAATACATGCCGCTGCCTGGGTATTAGCTCCTACGTACTTATTCTTTCCCCATTGACCACCCTCTCCAAGAATCCCTTTGGGTGCATCGGAGGCAGGTGTAGCCTTCTTCTTCACAGGAGGAGGCACAGCCTTAATTCTAAGTTCGCCGACAGCCTCATTAATGATAGTAATTGCCTCGGTAGATGTTGATACGCGTGCATAATTGACTGATTCTACCTCCATACCGATTAATGCTGGGTTATAACTAGCAAAGAGACCATCCTTATCAATAACGCTAATAATAACTTTACCATTACTGCCATTTCTCATGGATATTCCACACTTCTGATCCTTCTTTTCTTTTGTTACTACTGCTACTACGGATTCAGTCTTGCGGAAATCTAAGAATCCTGTTGCTACCGGTGTTGCTGATGATGAGGGAATCGTCGCTGTTGTAGTAGTAGCAACAGAAGATACTACCTTCACTGGAACAGCCTCAACTGGAGCAACATCAGCGATGATTGTAAGCTGACCAATTGTCTCCTTAATGATATTAATGGCTTCAGTTGATGTTGACACAGCAGTATTGTTTACTGATTTTACTTCCATACCAACCAATAATGGACTGCTAGCGAATAGACCATCCTCTGCAATACCACCAATTATTACTGGTTTACTATCGGAAGGGTTTGTATTCCTCAACAATGAGATTCCACATGTCTGATCTTTTGTATCCTTTGTTACTACTGCTACAATCGGTGCCATTATAGTGCCTTATGCTCGTCGAAGTCTATTGCAATGGATCAATGTGATGTATGGTTGTATATCGACCAAGAGCAAAGTACTCGAGACGTGCTCTACAAACTGTGAGCAATGAGAGAAGTCCTTTGTCGTCCCTTCTTGCAAATGCAACAAATATTGAGCCAACTCTTTTCGTCGTATTACTACCTCATAAGAGTCAAAATACTACCTCACACCATTGAAGGCGATGTTATCGACGACATACAATCACTGACAGACGTTCATCTCTCCTCTCCACTCCATAACTCCATAGCCTCGAAGACGCAGACTAATGCTCATATGCACAGCTGTCGATGGTATATTGGCTAGTGGTGTAGTAACTTCTTCTAAACCACAACCTATGCACGACATCTCCAGCGTATCCACGTTCGATCGCCATCCGTTTAACAAATTTTAGTTTTTAGTATCCTACTTTTACTACAAAGACGATAAGATGAAGCAAGGCATGATGGATGTTTACTTGCCACAACTAACTTCATACAGTCAATTTGGGAGTAATCTCAGCTGTGCAATAACTTTCCCTTCACCCAACCACACACTGACGTTTACACAAAAGATATACTTAAAGACCTAATGGGGGCGCATTTGGCAATGCCACCGCAATAGGAACTGCACTATTAGCACTAATGGGGTGAAAGCTAAATCCAATCGGTACACTCACATCTTTTTTCGTTATTCCAGCTCTTGGAATGCATTTCGATTCTAACACGGCCATGACACCAAACTTTGTAGTAATTGAATTAATCTGATCCTTCACAGAAATTGCTACAAGATTGGCATTACTTTGTAGAATGCATACATTGATCATTTTATCTGTTGTCAGATTTGAGTAATATGATTCATCTCTCATTGCCGTAGGTTGACAAATCTTTGGCACTATATCATGGACCGACTTTACACATTGGACTGATATTGGCATTAGTTTACCAACAATCAATGCATGAATAATCAACCACTTATCAAGCGGAAGTTTGGCCTCTTTCAGAGCCGATGGACATGTATTGTTTAACATCATACCATAATAGTCTGCCTTCTTTGAAGGCTTTTTATTACCCCCAGACCATGATGATACTTTAGGTCCTTCTTTATTACTCTGGATAAATTGGAAGATTGCTTTATTATCATCGGTGGGTGGATTCTCAACTACAATTGTAACTTCTCCACTATCCAGTGATGCCAACACAGCCGACATACTTTGATGTACAACCATTTGATTGATGGTTAAGATTTTCTGCCCCACTTGCAACTTGGTATTTGCAAAGATACTCTTTTCATCAATCTTTGTGATAATGGTGGCGTCGTCGGTTGTTTTAAAGTTGAACCCAAGTTTAGTATCAGCTCGAGGCTTTGATGCTGTTACAATGATGATAGACATTATGAAATAACCTCGATTTTGATGTTAGCAAAGAGGAGATATATGAATTTAGATATACGTTTTTATTCATTGCAAAGCAACAAATCATATCTAATGATGATCTCATTACGGCCGCAGTATTATCTCCCCCCCTACATGAACTTGATTAAGGAGATATTAGAGAGAATCTAATATCTCCTCAATCGATCAGTCCCTTATCTTTACTCATATCTACTTGGTGACTTGGCCATACCACATTGAGGAGATGACTAAATGGCATTAAAAAAATCAATAAAAAGGATACCTCTGTCATCTCTCTCCTTGCTTATCTATTGTCGGGGGATAGAGATATCTTGCTATTGCGACTAATCTTACCTTCTTTACAGCGTACTAATCTTACCTTCTTTACAGCGTACTAATCATGTAGTTACTTATAGAATGATATGTAGGGGTGGCGTTCACTTTGCTAGAGTCAACTTTCACCAATAGTAGATCGATACTTTTTGGTGGTGTGTAGATAGTGTTAGGTAGTGTTATGTCGTATCAAATAGATATATGCATGTGTGTGAATATTTCAATACTCATGAGCGCTAAGAGCTTCTAAAAGGGAGAGTGAATGATATGGAGTTATTATCTAGCCCGATAATAATACAAAATACATAGTGATATGGTGGCAATAAAACTTAGTAAGTTACTAAGTTTGAGAGGCATGACATCAACATCATCAATCATCGGCAGAGGCAGTATCAATCGCCACGACAACATGGAAGATGATAACGATGATGATATAAAAGATGCCCAAGATGATCTAGCTGCGTCGATTGCAAATCGTGAGTTGCTACTAACGGCCGCTGCAATGGAACATACTAACAACAATAATGATGCAATACGTGTATTAAGCAATGAGATTAAAATGTTACGAGATGAAATGAGAGAAAGATTTGATATGGTGGAAAAGAAGATTAATATAAATCGTGATAATAGTGATAATGTTGATGTTTCTGTGGATTGTAAATCGGTTTATAAAGATGGGGGTGGCAAGATATTCTCATCTCCTTGTATGTCGACGAAAGTAGAAAAAGAGATAGTTAGTCCGGCAAAGGATAAGGAGGCCAAGGATGGGACAGAGGTTACTACATCTAATCAAAACAAGGTATTAGATGAAGTTGTGGGTGGTATTCAAACAGATATTGGTAAGGATGGCAAAAGTACAGATGATGTAGAAGAGTTATTAGAGGATGAAGATACCGCGGGGGATGTTGTCGTGGAGGAAGAGGAGGAGTTACATGTTATTATTAATAATGAGCAGCAAGAAGAGAGGTTGAATACACCTCCCACTCGAGCAATAAAGAAGGGCAAGAGGAACAAACCAAGGAAACAACATATCAAGGGGAAACGCCTCCAGAAGAAGAACAAGAACAACTCTGATTCATCTGTATCTTCTGCTGCCACCCCCAACGGATATGGCATATTAACAATCTTTGTAACATTGATTAATGCAATCCCGACACTATTATTAATGAGGAGAGGGAAGAGGCTATACATGCTAGTAGCATTCATTGCAGCATCATATTTATTCAAGGGAGAAATGAATAGTTTTAGTAGTATCCTGAAGGAGGACAGTGGTAGATTTAGTATCGGTAGCTTTAGTTTCATCCAAGGTGTTAGAGCGCTAGAAGATTGTCCAGATCAATACATCGCCACCGAAATAGACTCCTACGATATCGGATCAAAGGTAACGATTGAAGAGAAGGTATATGAATGTACGGAATCTCCGTGTGGGTGGAAGATTATTGGAACTTGTGTGGGGGATATGTTCTTACCATCATCTGCCTCGGCACAACCAACTATTCAGACTTTGGGAGTGCCTGTCCACTTCCCTTCCATGATGCCATCTACTTTGGATACTGGTGGTGATGGATCTGATCTGGTAGAAAGTGAGTTGGTTCCAGCTAAGCCACCATTAGGCCGAGTGAGAATCCATTCCACAGACGACAAGACTAGGCAAGGTTTATTTGGGGATGATGACAGTGTAAATACCCAAGCGACTCTTTACTATCCAGATTATGTGTTGGCAAAGTGTGTGACCGACTCTTCTACCATCTTTGATAGTAATCAGTCTTCTTCTACCATCGAGGAATGCTGTGACCAGTGGTAAGAATTTGATGTTTGTGTACTCATCTATTTATATGCATGTCATGATTTAACTTCTCATCTCATCATGACTTTAATTTTCAAAAGGTTGTTTTATGTCAATAGAGATGAATGCATCACGAAGTCATCGCCTATGACTACTGTACCACCGACACAATCTGGTGTTGTGTCGGGTACTACTTCTCCTATTGTGCCTTCTCCTCTGGATGATGACACTGGATGGCCAACCTTTTTACCAACAAAGGACACGTCTTCAATAGCAGATGTAAGTGCCAACGAGAGTTGTCTCATTATTGTATTCGAGCTACTTTCCCTTTTCACCGTATCTTCATCTGTTTCCTTTAGGTTCCTACAGTAGATAAAACTCGGCGACCAACAATGCCACTAACGACATCCGATCCAACAATATCTTTAAGGCCAAGCACTCACCCATCATCATCCCCTCGTCCAACAACTACTTCTTCCCCAACTCAAGGACCTAAATGTGAAGGTAGCGATCCAGACGTATGTGGATGTGCCAGTATAAAACAAACTGACTATCGGGGAACAATTAGTACAACAGCAAGTGGTATGGAGTGTATTAGATGGGACGATTATGAAGTAGAAAATGCTCCTGATGCTGGCCTTGAAGACAACAACTATTGCCGAAATCCCGAACCTGAATGGGAAGAGAGTGCATTTTGCTATACTGCAGATGGCTTTGAGTATTGTGATGTACCGATCTGCGAGGATTCTCTACCATCAGCATATCCATCAGCATCATTCCATCCAACATTAACGTCAAACCCAACCACTTCACTGTCTCCTACTCAAGGACCTCAATGCGAGGGTAGTAATCCAAAAGTGTGTGGATGTGGCAGTGTCGATCAAGCTGACTACCGTGGAACAATCAACGTAACAGCAAGTGGCAAGGAATGTATTAAATGGGATGAAACCGAGTATTACAAGCCAGAAGACTATCCCAATGATGGTCTTGAAGATAACAATTACTGTCGGAAGCCTGGCGATTGGCGTGATCATGTATGGTGTTACACTGCAGAAGAAGATGAATTCGGAAATAAAAGGAGGGAAGATTGTGATGTACCATATTGCTTCCCACTAGCGTCAAGTTGTCCCTCAGCATTAGATGGAAATACTGATGTCAGCAGTATGAGTGAGGAGTTGAAAGTTGGTTGTGCTTACCACCAATGTGTTGATGCATCAGAATACGAATTAGATGACAACCAGACATTGACACGATCTGAAGTGAAGTCTGATTGTGCATGTTTGTTTGACGTATGGGATTGTGATTTTGGTGATGGCAGCTCCTCTGTAGACAATAGACTGAGTAGATGTGAGAAAGATCCACTTAGGAAGAGTGATTATGAGTGTTGTGTCAGCAAGTTGAATGATTCTAACTCATCATCAACAGATGCTAGTTGTGAATGTTTTATCAAGCCTGACTGTGAAGGTGGTAATAGCTCAAAATGTAATGAGTTTGCGGAAAATTGCTGTCAAGAAGATGATCAGCAGTGCAAGTGTGAATATCAAACCAAGGCATGTCGTTTAGCCTTAGAAAGCGACACTGAAGAGGCATCCGCAATGACATATGAATATTGTGGTAGTAGTGTGCATGGTGGTGGGGCTCAAGATGCATGCTGTGGAGAGTTTAATTGTAATGTAGGAGGATGCACTTGTGACTTTTGGGAGCCACTGTGTACTGATTTTCCAAATGCATTAGGTGATGGTTGTTTTGATGCCTCCATGGCATGTTGTGGTAATAGCGCCCATTGTTCATGTGATTTGTTCACTCATGCCGTGGAGGCACTTAATTATGAAGAAGACGAATTCGATGGTACAGAAAGCTATTGTGCCAAGGCAAGTAACATTGCACCTGATCATGAAGTTGAATTACAATCCCTACAAAGTATATACAATGAAATGAGTGGTGATTATTGGTTCAACAATACTGGCTGGACAACTGATCAAGATCGGTGTAATTGGTTTGGTATTACATGTGATGAGCAGGGCTTTGTAATCGAGATTAATCTACCAAGCAATAATGTCACAGGAAAGTTTCTATCTATCTCATTATCAAGCTTCTACAATCTCCAGAGAATAGTTCTTGGTAATAACTCATTACACGGGCCAATGGCTGGATTTAATTATGGCTTTACAGCATTCTTCAACCTTCGAGAACTGACACATGTGGATCTATCACAAAATAATCTGAGTGGAGAAGTTGATATACTCTTTGCACCTGCTTTGCAATATGCCAACTTTAGTCATAACAACTTTACATCCATCAACAGTTTCAAGAAGTTTAAGCGGTCCCAACAGACTTTAACCGTTTGTGATGTGAGCCACAACTCCATCAATACAAGTGCTAGTCATCTCATGAGGAATGTCCCTCCCAACATTGAACACTTTATTTTATCAAGCAATCTCATTCACGGTACTCTGCCAACTTTAGAAGTGTTGGCTAACTTGAGACGATTTGACATGCGTATGAATAGCCTGTCTGGAGAGATACCAGACTTTTCAAACTCTTATCCAAATCTTCAGGTATTGAATTTGTCTAATCAAGGTAGTAGTGGTGGTCTGGTTGGCAACATTCCTGAAAGTTTAGCAAATCTTGCATTCCTTTCAACATTGAACCTTGCCGGTAATCATCTCTCAGGGGGTATCCCTCCAGTCCTTGGTAATATGGGACAGCTCAGAGTATTGAATCTATCAAGCAACAAGCTAAGTCAAACGATTCCCAAAGAGCTGGGAAAGTTAGGTGAGTTTGCTCATATCAATGTGCATTTTGTCGTGTTGATCTATCTCACCTGTATCATACGGTCATACACCCCTAGCCGATCTTGAGTTGTTTGATCTCTCGGATAACGAATTGTCGGGTCGAATACCGTCAGAGCTAGATAATCTACAAACCGCATCTATTCATTTGAGTGGCAACTCGGGCATGTAAGTACGAGTAAACAGAACTGTATGATGGATATGTATAATAAATGTACTAAATAACATCTTCTCATTCAACTCAAAAGGATGAACCCTGCACCTTTAGAACTCTGCTTTCACCCAATGTACTTTGACCTTCAGAATGATACAAGCAAGTGTCCAACGGAACGAAATGCACTAAAGGACTTTTACGACTCATCCAAGGGTGGAGAGTGGACTGACAGTACCAACTGGACTGATTCGTACATTAGCCACTGCTATTGGCACGGTATTAAGTGCAATGAGGGTACTACTATTAACATAACGCTACCAACTAATGGATTGTCAGGTACTCTGAGCAAAAGCATTGCAAATCTAAGCTCTCTCAAAGGACTTGACTTGAGTGATAACGACGTCAAGGTGAGTGTTTGAGTAGCACATCTTTCTTTTGTCTGTTCAGCACCACCTCCCTGACAAAGTTTTACCCTTTATCTTTAGGGAACCATTCCATCAGAGATTGGCATGCTTTCTAATCTTAATCGACTACGCCTCAACTATAACTCATTTGTTGGAACTGCTCCTGATGAGTGGTCAAATCTACAAAAGCTCAAACTCATTCAGATTCAAGGCAACAGAATCTCGGGTACCATTCCTGAGTTGAACTTGACATTTCTCGATCCCTCTTCCTATATTTCTGATTGCGGCAATCCATCCAACTTTGAGAACAGTACAGAGTGTACCGAATGTACAATGTGTTGTAAGTAGAGTGTATCTGTTTTGTGATATACGTCGTTCACTAAACTAACCTTACACTCCATCCTTCTTATTACCCGTCTATTTTCTCACAGGTAATGCACAAGAAGACTGCTACCCACAAGAAGATAGTACGGTTCAAGACTCAGGCTTCGAGACATATGTTCAGTTCTCATGGACATTCCTTGCAATACTGATTGCTACCTCTTGTGTATTAGCCTTGGCGGTTTATGCCCATGACAAGTACAAGAATCGTGAGCTACCAAGAGGTTCACTTCGTCGCCCATCAGTTACAAATAGGGATAAGAAGTATGCTTTAAGTACACTAGGTGATGGATCCGTGTATCAATTCTTCTTGGGAACAAGTATGATTGGTTGGATCATTGTTCTCTTGACTCTGGCCACACAAGTTGGGATGTTGTTCGTGTTTGTAGAGGGCGCCGAAGTTGACTTGTCAGATGATAATGTTGACTTGATCTACTCTTGGAAGTGCTCAAGAGATCAAGACGACTGTCGAGATACATCAGATCTAACCTGGAGAGGATGGACAGTCTTTGGTGTACTAATGGCAACACACTTGTTGAAAGACTTGATCAATGGTATCAAAATGATTGTACTAAGTGCCAAGGAAAGACATGAGACGAATACAAGAGCAAGATACTTTGTCGGTGGCACCCTCATGGCCACAGTCACATCATTCACCTTGTATGTGTCGACAATCTATAATGCAGCCATTGCAACGAGTAAGTACCGATGAACTGCCTTGTGTCTCGAGTTGATCACGCATATGTATATGTATCTCACTTCTATTCCGCTCTACAGGCAATACAGAAATTATTGCAAACTCGGTCATCATTCTATTCATCATGGATATTGATGAGTTACTATACGATATCTTAGAGGTCGTTAATGCAGATTGGGTGAAATTCGTAGACTACAGAGTGAAATGCAAAGACTAAAGAAGAAGGATGTGATACAGACACAAACTATGAAAGTCAACTCTCAAAACATTGAGCTCATGATACAACACATCCCTGCATTGAAGGATCTGAAACTTATACCTAATGTCGTACCAATAGCACAAGATGATGATTCTGATAATGAAGATGATATGAAAGTATAGATCAAATGGAACGGCGACACATCGGAGTAGATAACATTAAATGCTTTAATATACGAGAGGTGACATCTTAAACAGTACTAGTACAAAGTACGATATGAAGTGTGCACAAATCTAGAAGGTATCCTTTTTATATTATTTATGATGTAGGATTGATAATACCTTGGTGTTGTCGCTATCAGTTAGTCGTAGATTATTAGAACATATCTTCTCAGAGCAAGGTACGATATCGTATATATTATACAAAAGCAATAATATGGAAGTAGCACAACCAGAGAAAAGTGGAGAGGAATATCTCATCGATATCCTACGAGATAGATCTATACCTCTTGAGCAGATTATTCTTGTAAAAAGTCAACCAATGAGTGATGATATGGTATCATCTTTGCAAGTCCAATCTCTAGTATCTTTAATTGACAATGATATTACAAGTAAACCAGAGCCTGAAAATATCATCATTGATACATGTGCATATCTTATAAACATTATGCAAGAGATATACAAAACATTATATCACCAAAAAGATAATTTAGTAATTGATCAAGTGGGTATGAAAGCATTGCAAAAAGCGTTATCAGTTCGTATTAAAGCATTACCGGAAGAGAGGAAACATAATATTGATGGGTGTACATCAATCCTCAATCCTACCAAAGAACCTGATCAACCATCTACTATGGTCAAGGACTTTAAATTTTTCATGGCCTATTCCAAGAAAATGATGGTTTATCTTAGAGAAGAGCAGTTTACTGTTGATGATGGATCAGGTGGTAAACGCCTTATGAATGTAGATGAGTTGCGAAAGGTTGCGGCTGATACAGGGAAGTTCTTGCCACAAATGGCCTTCCATATAATGAGTTGTAGTTATAGTTTTGAGGATTGTCGGGATGCCTTCTCAAGGCCTGATAATACGTCTGAAGATGAGTTTATCAATAATTTTGCAGCCATACTAGAACAGAAAGCCACTGATGATGATCGTGATATTACAAAGGATATTATCTTCTTTGCCGGCGTAGTACGAGCACTTCAAGACACAGAAAGGCAGAATATAGATTATGAAGAAGAGGAGTTTAGGAAAGATCCAGACAATTATGACGACAATGTGTATAATGACAGAGATAGACAAATTCCCAGGAAGGGTGATATTTACTATGGTATCCAACTTGGAGTTATATTGCATCACATTGAAGAATATGCAAAGGAGATATTAAAGAAGCCACCAGCAGGATCAGCTTACTCACACCCTCGGGCGAGATTCCATCAAGATATGTCAAAGGAGGCGGTATTGCCTAAAGGAGATAATGTAGCCCTAACCCCACAAGATGTGAGTATCTGTCGATCAAAGCATGAGTATGTCGAAGACGAGTCTTTTGGTGAAGTAGGTGATAGTGTATACTCTGCTCTGGGTTGGTCCCATGATGGACATATTGGGTTCACGCATATTGGGGCAGGTTACAAGAGTAGAGAATTCTTTGGGCACATCTACAGTTTTGTAAATTCTGATGGTGATCGACAAATTAAGTCGCATGAACTCGCAAATGAGTTTTGGAGTACGCCGTCTAATTTTCATGCAGACGCAACAAATGACACTGTGTGGGTAAAGGCAGATGAACGTATAAAAGGGTTCTCGGTTGATCGGGGTAATCGAGATACTACTTTCTATACAAGTTATATATTTCAGATGGCAGATGAACGCCAACTGAAAGCGATTCAACCTAGAGTTGCTGACAAAAATTCTTTAATTGGTGGTTCTATATTGGCCTTTGGATCTGAACGGCTTGGGTACCTGGACAATTGCGTCCTCCAAGAATGGAAACTAAATGATACAAATCGGCATGATGGAACTATCCGAATGGTGGATATGTGTAATGTTGAAGATGATATTGAGCAGTGGCCTGCAGAAGATGTCCTTAACTTAAGCGATAACACTTGGATGGATGATTCGGGGAGTGCTGAAGTTACTCGAGGCAAAAAGCCTGACTCGATGAGATTGGTTGGTATTGAAAATCCAACTTTTGTTGGATATCTATCTGATTATAGGCTGGCTCTTGTAGATTATAGCCAAATTCCAATATACAATACAGAGCTCCGAGAAATCTCAAGATTGATAGGTTTCGGTAGTGATGATGGTGTTCAGATTGTACACCGACCAACATTTGATGCAATGGGAGAGGAGAATGTTTTTGTTGCAAGTGATAAGACATGTGTTAAGATATTTGATCTCCGCACTGCAAAAGCTGAAATGACAATTCATCAGGAGTGTCTCCATTCAACACCGATACCTGTCAATGGTAATATGTTTCTATGCAACAAATTAGAGGATGGAAGGGCACAGATGTGGGACCTTCGTGCTCAACGAGCACTTTATTCATTGCCTGTTAGTCGAGATGCTCATTTTGTGTGGGTACCAGCTGAAGATAAATCTCCTGCTGCTTTTTTGACTAGTGATGGTGAATGCTACATGTATGGAAAAGACTACGACCAGGATGATGAGTGGGAGAAAAAGAGTGCAGTTAAGGCATGGGCAAAGGCAGAAAGGTCTAGCAGTGGTGGAGACTGCTCAATTATGTAAACAACAAGTGGTGTAGTGTAATTGATCAATGTAGGTTGGTATTTTCCTCATTTGTAAGATCATTTCTACTGGTTTTAACCTAGTACTATCTACAAAAGTGTTGTTTGGCATTGTATACATGTATTACAAGGTGATGAACACTGTCAGCATATTTCTAAGTCCATCCATCACTCTTTTACAGCCATGTGTTGGCGAGTTTCATGCCTCAGATCCTGATTATCTGCCGGCTCTCAGGCGGTGTTTGGCCTTCAAGTGAAGGTATAGTATCATGTAGGTTCTACAATAGTGGTTGTTTGGCATTGTATACATGTATTACAAGGTGATGAACACTGTCAGCATATTTCTAAGT
>Ga0075439_12781_pt1 | contig 40575 bp, 23 predicted proteins | sample MintriSingleCell_FD_74264 | JGI IMG/M metagenome (GOLD analysis project Ga0075439, IMG submission 74264) | Marine eukaryotic communities from Monterey Bay, USA to study complex ecological interactions - Minidiscus trioculatus JGI Plate_4_G5... | ecosystem: Environmental > Aquatic > Marine >... | reverse complement strand
GTTTAACCAAGTTATCTGGTGGAAGAAGTAAAATTTGTACTGATGATGTAGATGTTGATTATGATTTGATACCATCATTAGTGTATCAATTGGGTTTATTGCCAATGAATACTGTCTCACGTAATAGTACTGGTGGAAGTAGCAGTATGGTGGTAGCTCAGCAAACAAAGGGAGGAGGTAAGAACAAGAAGAAGATAAAGAAGGAGAATGATAAACAACGTGGGTTACGGTTACGTAGGATGATATTAGAGGGTATTGCTACTATATTGGATGATGATGACGATATCGTCAATAGTACTGGTGAGAGTGGAGGTATTCTACTTGCAGCTCCTTCGTCTTCCAACACCAACAACACGAAGAAGAATAGTCTAGAAACAAAAGAGGCATACAAATGGGCAAAGTATACATCACTAGAACATTTGGGAAGGGTATTACGTACTGATCCTGATATGAGCAAGGCTGTACTTTCGTTGTTGAGTGGTGATATTGTTGATACAACCTCCTTTGCCACTTCTGACAATGATGGTGCAAACAATAAGACGAAGAATCAGAAACCATTCCGTTATTCAAGGCTAACACCCTTCACCTTGGCCATGTCACTATCAATGGCATCAGCTGTACCACGCATGAGAACACCAACTTTATCAGCTATACGTGATTTGATTGTAGAAGAACAAATGATTCGTATCAAACGTGGATTAGATGTGAATGGTAATGTTATTGGTATGGGTAAGCCTTGGTTGAATTGTTTAGTACAAAGTTTAGATGGCTCGGCACCGTCATCAGACTCAAGAAACAGTACTCCTCAGAAGCAGAATGAAAATGGCATTGGACATGTCCTTACCTGTTTATTATCCGTGGCCAAGTTTGCCGAGGGTGAAAATAGTGGTGTCGGAATGAGTTCATTACTTCAATCACTTAGTACACTTGGCTTTCTCTTGGTGGATTGTGTCAAGAAGGATGAATTGTCATCATTATCTACCCTGTCGTCGTTTACATCAGATAGTACTTTGGCTATGCAACCTACTCCCGTGTTGGCATCTAATCTTGACATTTCATCATTCAATCCAAACAACAATAGCAACAAGAATAATGTTGATACATCGGCACCACATGCCACATCAGTGATCGGAAGATTCTTACTATCATACCTCTACTATCAAGGGGCTAAGAACTCGTCACACTTTACATCGTCATCACTGGCGTCCATGTCTACCATTGGTGGAGGATCATCATCTGATAATGGTGGTACAGGATTATGTCGTTCGATATTACGAACATCATTTGATAAGTTTTGTGGCATGTCTCCCAATGCCTATGAACATTCATTGCTGTTACAAGACTTGTTAAAGTTTAGTCCAATATCATTGAACCATTTGATCAAAGATGATAACGACGAAAGTAATAACGATAACATGATGGGTAGCATGGATGGTCTGGATGATGAACAGAAACAAATGGTCATCTCATTCAATCTAACATCGAATCATCTTCCTGCGCTCATTGATACACTTGCCAACGTGCCGGGTGGTGCAATGCATCCAACTGTAGCTTCTGAAGTTGTTGTTCCAACAATTGGACGACTATTATTCCTAATGGCTACATCTCGTATCGGACTTGGAACGTTATGGAAACGTCACGACCTCGAGGATCATGTCAATCATGCATTCTTGCTATGTAAGAAGGCTCTATTTGCACCCGATGTTGAAAAGAGAAAGTGCGCTGCCAACTTATTAGTCATGTTGTTAGGAGTGGCAACTGTGGCATCTACATCAACCTCGAGCAGTAGTAGTCGAAGTGTATGGAGTTCAATGTTGTATGATATGAAAGGCTGTCTACGACGATGTTTGTCAAATCATCAGAATGTTGTTCGAATGGAGGCCTATTCGTCTTTGGTAGCACTACTACCCAAGACAATGCCCTCGAATGGAGACTTGAGCCTGAGTGCCGCTTCTCAAGATTCTGCATCTCCAGCCTCGTCTACTGCATCATCTCCCCTCTCAGCTGCTTCTTCCACTATCACTTCATCATGGAATACGATTGTTCAATCCATTCCTTCGTCAGGTCAACATGCAATAGTTTGCATTGTATCCGAACTGCTGCTATCATCTCTTGAGAGATATGTCACGATACCAAAAGAGGAGTTTACAGACCGTAATGGGTATACTATCTATTTATCGGGAGATATTGTATATATATCGTTGGCTATGTATAGGAGGTGTCGATTTATTTGCCGCTATTTGGCTATGCTATTACAATAAATATCCGATTAGCTAGAAATTTGTCACCGAATTTTCCGTTTGTATCCGCCTCAATCATCATAATTAGAAGAACTTGCAATAGGCAAAGAAGAATGGCGGCCTACGCCGTATATATCATACATACCATCACCGGCTAGTACCATCGTAGGCAGTAGTCAACGTCTATAGACGTCCGCTAATAACAATAAGAAAATCGAATCGCCACCATGGCAACTGGAAATCCATTTTCATTACATCAAGGCATAATAGCCCCCGAAGCAGAGAACGACGAACTTGAAGAAAGGGCAGCTGAAATAGCGGAAGGGAATGACTGTAGTATGGGAGAAGCTAGAGATAAAGTATGGAATGAAATCCCTGATAAAGATTATTGGAATGCTGAGGTCACAGGAATTATTTCTGATGATGTAGTGGAGGTACGTTATGTTAATGACAAAGGAAAAGTTTGGGGTTCAAGGAGGAGGTATCATATTAGTTATGTTAGTGTACCCGGAGCACCTGGCACACTAGAATCTGATCAAGAGGAGTATGATGTTGAAGATAAAAACGAGAAGGAGGATGGTACTGATGAGAATACGAATACACCCCAAAAAAATGACACCCTCTCCAACCAAAAAAATGACTCCCAACCTTTGGGTATTAATAATAATGGTATTCATAATAGTGGGGATGATACTGGTGGTGGTGCTGCTGATGGTGGTGGTGATATTGTTGCTGGAGGAGGAGGTGGTGGTAGTACTAATAATGAGATGCAATTGGCAAGTCCACCATTAGTTGATGAAAATGGCCATCCATTAGCTGAATATGAACGTTTAAGATTACGTAACATCCAACGGAATAAGGCACGTTTGGCAAGTTTGGGGTTATTAAACCCTGGTCAACGAGCTGGTTCAGCGGCACGTAACGGCGGTGGATCTAATGTTGATCCATTATTAGAAGAGGGTGCCAAATCAGGTTGTGAGAAGTGTAAGAAGGAATTGAAAACGGGAGAGAGGAGGCGAGGAGATAGGCATGATTTGAACTGCCCACGAAAGCCATCTAATCGTGAGGCACAGAAGAATCAGCAGGCTGAGATTGATGCACTTCAATTGTATGCGGAGAGGCCCAAGCGTGGGAATAATGATGATGCTCGCCCAACTGTTTTGGAAGGTGCCAAGTCGGGGTGCCAAAAGTGCACAGAAGAATATGAATGTGAAGTGGTCGACCCCGAAAGTATCCATGATGATTGTTGCCCTCTTTCATTAGTCGACAGTAACAAGAAACTGAAGAGTTCCGAGGATAAGGATGACGACACCCGTTCCTACAAGACAGTTGAGGGTGAGAAAGAGGGGGGAGATTCAACCACCCCCAGTGATAATCCACCACAACCAATACTTCGTCATAACTGGCTCCCTGTTCCAGATCATACAGGAAAGGTGGTTGGGTACATACTAAATGGCACAAAGCATTTATATGGACCGGGTAGTACGGGCAGGTGGGTGTATATGTCACTTGATAAGTCAAACGAATCAAACCTCCCACCCAAAGCTGATGAGTTAGTATTGTTGGAAAGTAATGAAACCAGTACAGCTACTGCCATGGATCAATCAGTCAACAACAATATGGAAAGTGCAAGTGGTAATGCGGTGGAGGTTAGGAATGTATCCCAACCATCATCATCGGCATCATCAAGTGCCCAAGTATCATCGTCTAGTACTATTCCATCAAACAATAACACTACTGTAGTGGATCAATCAATCAATAGTACTACACCAGCGGCGCGTGGCCGCCAGCAGATGGAGACTGAGATTGTTCCCCCGTCATCATTTACAACAGGTACACAACTATCATCGGTTAGTAGTATGTCGGCTCAGTCTAGTGGAGGGGGGATTCAAGTACAGCCTCCAATTCCCAATCAAGATGGTCTTCATCCATCTGGACCACAAGGGCAGCCTGGTCAAGAACAGCAGCAGCAACCCGATTTAGCAGCGGCGGCACCACCTAGTGGAGGGGACGGTAGTGGAAATATTGGTGGTGATCAACGTCAAGTCCAAGGACAGGGGCCTACGTTGGATGAGAGATTCAAACAAGCATGGCTAAACAACCATACTTCTCATCATCAGCAGCAGCAACCCGGGGCGTCGGTACCTCCTAGTGGAGCATCTACCGGGGCACATAGTACGGCGGATGTATCTCGTCAGCAGCAACCCCGTCTAGTAGCGGCGGCACAGCCTAGTGGAGTTGCGGATCAACGTGAAGTACAAGAACAGACGGGGGCACATTCTCATCAGCAGCAGCAACTCGGTTTAGCAACGGCGGCACAGTCTAGTGGAGTGGATGGTAGTGGAAATGTTGGTGGTGATCAACGTCAAGTCCAAGGACAGGGGCCTACGTTTGGTGTGGTGCCACAGCAACCCAGGTTGGCAGCGGCGGCACCGCCTAGTGGAGTTACGGCTAATCAACGTCCCGTTTATCAGCAGCCCCCTCATGCAGCAGCATCTCAGCAACCCTTTCCTCGTACACAAGGCATACAGCCAACGAGTATTCACGAAGTGCCTCAACAACAGCCATCTACTACCGCACCTGCCGAACAAAACAACGGATTAATGATGCCTGTGCCACAAAACAACGGAGTCGTGCCACCAAACAGTATTAATCAATCCTTCCATGGAGGACAATACGGTGCACCCAATGGCTATTGGGGCGGTCCAATGGGAGGTCCAAACTGGGGACCTCCTCATCCAATGAACGGTGGATATAATGGAAATTTGAATAATAATCCAAACTGGGGATGGATGGGACCTCCTCCAATGAACGGTGGCCCAAATAACAACTGGGGACCAAATAATGGAATGATGGGACCACCACCGCCTGGTGGAGGATTTGGGTATCAGCCCTATCATCAAGGTCCACCCCCGTCCACATCGTATGGAAATGGATATGGACCTCCTCATGGATACCCACCACATCATCCTCCTTTACCACAAAACAACGGAAACTATCACATGTCGTCACACAATGAACATCCTCGTCAGCCACCACCAAGGATGTTCAACAGCAAGTACAGTGATATTCAGAATGGAAACGTACCTGCCGACGATGATCATTTGGAAATGCAAGCCAATTTTCAGATGAAGCAGTTTCAGCAACAGCAGCAGCAGCAGAATCGTGGACCCTATTAGATCTGTAGAAGATAGTCAATGGCAACTTTGTGGTATTTCATCCAATTTGTTCGATTAGTCACTATTTATCTAGCATGAATAGTAAGTAAATATAGATGAACAAAACTATGCATTGAAACTTATCATTGGTTTATTTTACTAATATGAGTAGGAGTAGGATGCATTAGAGGATACACACTGTCAACCTTAAAAGGTTCAATATAGTGAAAGTCTATGCCAGTGACAAGCCACTCTTTAGATCCAGGCAGGCTTTACGGATGAGATCTGTAGCGGTGGCAGATATTGTAACTCAAATCCAATGTCCACGAATGTAGATCCATGATAGCTAATCTGAATCGTATGATTTCCGATCCCCGATGGTGCATCAAAAGAGACAGTGGTATCAATCACTGATAATGGTACTAATGCATCATTTAACTTGATAAACGCACGACCTTTGATCTGTTCAAAGCCAGTACCTTGCAGCTTAACAGTTGTTCCTCCAGCCTCAGCCACAAACAAAGGACTCGCTGATAATATCACGGGAGCATTGACACGACAAGACAGAGGAAGTACATTGGATGAATCTACTCCTCCGTTTAATGATACTGAAACTGGCACAACTTGATCAAAATAATTCAGGTTCTGAACAAGGCACCGAACCTCTGAACTACTAACTACATCTGCTTGTATTAGCTCTTCTCCCACGATACAACTGGCTTGATTCAGTGGTAAGAAGTGAGAGCCACGGATGACCAATTCTGTAGCCTCCTCCTCAATCCAAACTATGTCCGGGGTGACCGAGTGAATGGATATTGGTTGGTAGTAATGATAATGTTCAGAAGTTGATATGTAATCTTGGCCATTTAATGAGACTGATACTTGTACGGACTGTGTAGTGATGTTCAGTTGATTGGCAGCCTCGATTGGTGGGCTTGTGCATACGATATAGCCTCCTTCGTAATCCACAATTGATGCCGGAACAACTGTAGTATCAAAGCGGCATGTAGGATCAAGAGGAGTACCCGATGATTGTAACTTGCCAAGAACTTGAGACAGCTCTGGACTACCGATCTTGATCTCAGTATTACCACTACTGACACCATGAGTAGGATATATTTCTAACCTCGTTGGTTGTGAGTAGAATGTAAGGTTCAATGAACTATCCAATGGATGAGGAGTGAGGGTACTGAGTGTAAAGCCAACCACGGCAACTTGTTCACTATCCTTGACAAAGGAAGTGGGAGTGATACACTGAATATGACCATCTGATCTGTACTCTGCACGAGACGAGACCTTGCCAAACCAGCATGAGTAGCTTGCATGTTCTTGAAATCCCAAGCCATACACATCAACAATCGTTCCCCCATAGGCAGGTCCGAGTTTAGGGTTCAATTTCGTAACAACTATCATATCACTACTTTGGTAGATACGAGGTGAAGGACCCTGTACAAAGTCGATGCTGTTAGAAGTAATTGCCAATGGAACAGTCGGCCCAATCTCTTGTAAAACTTCCCACGAAGGAAGTGGGCACTTTAGTGTTGTGTTTGTTGATACAGTTGCGTCACTATGAATACATCCTGACTCTCCGCCGAAGCAACATTGCAAATCTAATGCTCTTGAATACCCACGGCCATTGACTCTGATAAAGTCTACTCCACGATCAATACTAAGAGGATGCACACTCTCAACGGTGAAAGGTTCAGTGTAGTAAAAGTCCAATCCAGTATCAAGCCATTCTTTTGATGAGTCTAGTAGCAAGGATATGGCTTGACTTGATGCCGTGGTAGATCTCGGGCTAATACAAACGGTTGTATTCTCACTATCCACATATCCATAACTTAATTCATTTCCAAACTTACACGATATGCTTTGTAGATTTAATCCTTGAATTCTAACACTGGTTCCTCCAGCAATATGACCGCTTGTAGGATAAATGGACTCTACTTTTGGCTGAGTTGTATACTCAAACGTCAATGTATTGGATGAAAATGGACGACCGCCGTATGTCAAAGACAATGAAACATTACCCGGCGAGTCTGCCGCCGGAGTAGAACAGGAAACTATCAATTCGTCAAATTCTATTGTTGATAAAGTAAATTTTTCTCCAAATTGACAATGGACGAGGCCGAGGCCTACTTCTTCTGTAATAATATCATCCAATATACCGTATACTTGTAATTCTACTGTTTCACTGCCGATAATTGATCCATACAGATGTGACGATGAGTAAATCTCTACAAGGGGATGATACTTGATGTTTAAATCCCCAATCGATAATGGAATATGATCTACTGATACAATTGACACCGACATTTGACCGAAGTCCTCATTAATCGATGTAAATAAGATCTGCCGCCATCGAGAGAAACCTGTACACTAACTTCTCCAGCATTATTCCTCTCAGGAGTTGTACATGTCATTGTGTTCTCGGTAAGGACGTATGCCTTCACTATAGCATCATCAAAGTAACATACTGGGTTTGAAATATCATAAAAGTTGGTGCCATGAATGATGACATTAGTTCCCCCCAGGGCAAGACTACTTGAGGGAGTAATCTTATAAACTCTTGGTGGCGGAAGAACCTCAACGTTACCTGCAGATGCATTCAATTGTGGTGCTTCATTGATACTAAGAATCACCTCCGCAGATGTGCTTACCAAGTCTATGGGTGGCTGACAAATTACGTTTGTTTCATTAGACATATCTCCCTCTCCAATACTACCCTCAAAGGTGCATATCATTTCGTTTGGCATAAAGTTGTTACCCTCGATCATTACGTCCGTTCCGCCAAAGAGTATTAAAGGACCAAAATCCTACTAATTGAGATAGGGTCAACAACATCAATGTGTATCACCTCTGTAATTGTGAGATTGTCAGCACTAAGGCTCAATATCATATCTTGTGGATGATTAAATACTGGAGAGGGGCATTCTACGACGCCATTTGCAATAGAAGCAGCAGGCACCATCTCATGACCATCACCAAACACACAATTCATTGTACTAGATGATCTAAACTCCTCCAAATTGATACCGATTGGAGTACTCTCTCCAACACTAATGTACTTGGGTAACACATCCAATATTCTCGTCTTTGGTTTACACCAGAATGAGGATGACGAATGAACTTGATCAACGCCGCCAAGAGAGATGCCAAGAGAATACTTTGTTGTGGAGTTGCCGCTTGGGCAGTGTATTGAGCAACGAACCACTGTATCGCTTTGAATCTCCGCCAAACTTGATGATACCCGTAATCCGTAATGATCCAATAATACACAATAAGTTGGTGAAGAAGTAGAGCCTAATGATGATAAATCTGTCCCTAGTACCGTCACATTAATAGGCTCTCCTGATAATCCCGACGAAGGGTCAATTGAGGTGATTGTTGGGGTAGCCAACGATGTGTAATAAACTGGTGCTGTAGCGTTGAACCCTCCATACTCGATGCCTCCATTGTTGGATGCTCTGCACACGTATTGAGATGGCGGAAGATCCTCTGATCCAACAAAACACTCCATCGCCGTCTCGTTGATGAATGAACCTTTGACTTGATATGTACTACCACTTACGATGTTCTGCAACATACAAGACGATTCCATCCTATCAGAGTAGCCACTACCAATAAATGTAATGACGTTATTAACTGATACCAAACCAAAGTCAGGCATCACCGAAGACACGTACGGCTCGTCATGAAAGTAATAAATCTGATTTGATTCAGGTAAGTTGATATTGTTATTGTCCGAAACTTTAACCGTGGCAGTTCCACGGCCTAGAGGAGAGACACAATCTACTGTATTTGCCGATACAAATATGGCCCTTACTTCTTGTTCACCAAAGAGACAAGTTAGAAGAGTTGAGTTGACCCACATTGACGAAGAGCTTCTAACTCTCACTAAAGTATTGCCGTTAACACTACCAATACTGGGGTTGATTGATTCGATGATGGGTGTTGTTTTGAACATGAAAGGTATGGATGTATGACTCTCTTCTGATACCAGAGACAGTGTAGCATATATAGGATGATCATCAGTTGACCAATCACTCATTTCTGGAGTAACACATGAATAACGTGTATTACTGAGATGTATTGCAACCACGTCGATGCTTGTATCATTGTTTAGATTGAACCGGCACGTCAATAAAGAGGGAGCATCTTCTAACAAGTTGTTGTTGGTAATGATAACATTAGTACCTCCAGTCATGTCAGCAAAGGAAGGGAAGATGCTGTAATCAATCGGAGTATGAAACTTGATTGTGTTGTTAGATTTGGGCTCTAACATTGATGTCCCATCCTCTTCCGTAACGATATCCAACGTAACCTCACCCGGCTGATAGACCGGTGGAATAAAGCATGTCACCGAGGTTTCATCTGCTCTAGTGACATTACTGATTATTGTTTGGCCGAGCTTGCACATTAGATGAGATGGCATGTACTCGAAATTATCACCGGTGATCATAACTTGATGCGGCTCGTCGGATTGCATAGACGATGGTCTGATTTTGTTAATCCGAAGCATGGGCAAGTAGGTGTACGTCTGAGAAGATGATTCAAAACCATCAATTGTCAAGGATACATTCACAACCAGGTGATTGACGACTGGCGGTGCTATACACTCTAATGATTCGTCAGAAACAAACTTGGCAGGAGTAGAAGAGTCTCCAAATTGACATGCAATCGAGCTGTTTGCCTTGAAACCACTACCATTGATAATGACGGTGTTACCCCCACTCTCCGGACCAAACGAAGGATGAATATTGATTAATAATGTATCTAATTCGTCGAGTTTCCTAATATCCGTATTGTTATTATTCGATGATGATATGTCAAAAGGTTGAGACGTCTCCTCAAGTACTGAAGACTCAGGGTAGACGGTTATAGTTGTAGTATCGATTGATGCTGCTGATTCGTCGTCTATTCTCTCCAGTGATAATCTATACTCACCGGGCATCATTTCAGGTGTTGGACATGTTACGAGGGTTGATCTCTTTCCCTCGTCGGCGTATATACTCGGATTGTCAAGATGGTGTTCGTTTGTATTGGATATTTCAAGGGTAGTGGATGTTGCCCCCACGACAATGGGAGGTATAGAGCACGTCACTTTAGTATTAGATTCCCAAGTTGCCACGGCAGTAATTCGACCATCTTGAACATTGAATATGCAGGACAAGTCAGGAGATGGTTGAAAGTTGATACCATCCACCACAACAATATCATCATCATCTTGGAGAGTATAATCGTGTATCTCAGCGGGTAGATGAGATATGACCTTGACAGAGTGTGCCGTGAATTCCACCCCATTGATTGATACTCGTACTTCTACTACGCCAGGCTTGATTGGAGGTGTGAAACAAACTATGTCTCCCTCAGATGTGACCGATGCTGCAACTACCGTGTCGCCAAATGAGCATTTCCATACACCAACCAAATGTTCATTGGGTGTAAAGTTCGTGCCCAAGATGATCAGCTTTGATCCACCACTACTTGAGATATACTTAGGTGAGACATCTGTGATAATTGGTGAGCTAATATAGCTGAAGACTGTATCCGCCATGACCAAATTATCACCATTGAAACTTAATCCAACCGAGGTATTAACCTGACCCAAAGATGCAGCTGGTACTGTGCATTTGACAAGGGTATGACTAATAACAGTAGCAACACTTGATTCTCCATCATTGAATACACATTGAGGAGAGACTTCTTCATCGAAACCAGTACCAACTAAATGAATGATTGTACCTCCCTCTTCCGAGCCGAATGTCGGACTAAAACTTGTAACTTGTACCGTCGTGGGGTCTATTTGATGTGTATCTACTTCATCCTCTGTTATAGCCAATGGTGCATCGAATCTTGAATCCTCCAATCGATATTGAAAGGTAATTCCAGAGTTGGCAGTGCTATGACCATTTGTTGATACCTCTAATGTAACTTCAATCCCATCTGACGCCTCATATGGACTAACATCATGCCGTACCAATGTCACCGGTGGTGTAATACAAGTCAACATTGTAGAATTCAACACATTCGCCAATACCAATGCATTCCCAAAGTAACAATACGTCGAGCCTAAAATATCATCATCAGTGTTAAACTCACTCCCGTGAATGGTAACTATTGTACCACCACTCCATGACGAAGACAAGGGAGTAGCTGATATTAATGTTGGTAAACTCAGAAATGTAAAGTCGATTGAATTAGACATATCTTGATTACTAGTTGATACTGACAGTTGAGCAACATCAGCCATCATTGATTGAGGTGTTTGACATTCAACTTTAGCCGATGAATAATATGTGGCTGGTATTGGAATTACATAATCATTATCTAAAGTGAATAAACATGATAATGTCTTTGCCGGATGAAAGTTTAATCCGTATAAAGTAATGTTTGTTCCACCACTTTCCAATGCAGCTGAGTTTGGATGGACTGATTGTAATGTCAATGGTCCATAAATGAATATAGACGAATATGAAGTGCTGTAATCTATTCCATCATTTGTACTAACTCGAATGTTACCAATGAACGGACTCTTGGCGAGTTTATCTTGTTGTAATACTGGTAGAGGACAATTGATTTGCGTATCATTAACAACTATCCCCACTGAAGTCTTCAATTCATCCCCTCTTCCAAAATCAAACGAGCATATAGCCTTACTAAGACTTGCATGTGGATCAAAATGTAATCCAATAACCGTTACATATGAATTTGTACTCCATGTGATTGTATTCGATTCAACACTTTGTACAATTGGTAATGGCACAGTAACAAATGAAACAGTTGACCATAATTCGTTTCCTTCATAATCTATACCATTGTTTGATATAAACATTGGATATTCATCCCTTCCTTCCCCTTCTGATAGTGGTAGTGAAGTTGGTACACTACACTGCACTTCCTCATTTGATATATAAGTAGCAAATACAACATGATCTCTTCCAAAGAAACATGATAGATATATACTATTGGTATATCCACTTCCTGTAATTGTGACAGTAGTATAATAATTTGGTGTACCTAGTGGTGGATGTATTGTATGAACTGATGTTGCAATTGTATATTCAAATTGTAATGTTGATGATTCTATGCTACTCGAAGTTTGTTGTTCTTCTTGGTTGTTATTGTTATTAGGGCATGAAATATGGAATGGGATATGACCAATTGATGTTGCTGGAGGTGATTTACATAGTAGTAGCTCATAGTTATCCCTCAATTCGGTTGAGTTAGCAGCATAGTTGATGTGGTTTATAGCCAATGCAATCCTCTCTAATTGATCATACATATCATCACCATTTATTAATGGCTGAATTGAACTTCCAAAGTTGCAATTCAGCCTCTCTCTAATATCATCATCATTGTTGCCATCAAATTGTACCGCCAATGCCACGGGAGTATTACCCAATTCATTACCTTTGTTTGGATACATTCCATAAATTTGTATTGTTGTTTCATCATTGCATGATAGTTGCTGCTGGGCAACTATATTATTAGTTCCATTGTTGTCATTGTTGTTGTTTGATATGATATGATTGAGAATGACATTTGTATTGTTGCTTTGTACATCAGCAGCGGCCAATGCTACCGATAAACAAGTTGAGATGATGACAATGAAGATTAGTATTGAGAGATTCATCATTATTGTTTTTATCTATCTTTTTTAGCATTGATATCTGCCTCTCCTCATTTCATTTAATCGTTCTTGCTCACGTGGATCTCCAAACACCTGAAACTGAAATGCCTGCTGGCCACGACGACGAAAATGTACGTAGAAGAAGAAATATAGAACTATAAGAATGATGATGAAGGACACCCTAGCAACCCAATATGCTTTCTCTTCGAGCAATTTCAATTCCTCTTCTTCTTCTAGCAACATTTTTTTTTCAATTAGTTTTGCTCTCGCCCCCCAGACGAAGACCGGTCTACTGTTCTCTTGATAATATATAGACTAACTCTACTCTAGAAACAACTCTCAACTATATGCAGATGATGATTCGATAGTAATAAGCCGCCGCTTTGGCTACACTCGAGAGAGAGAAATGGGAAAGTTCATCGGGAGACGAGAGAAAAAAGATACCGCGGAAAAGGATACCGATACGGAACAATCATGTGTTTTAGTACGAATTTAGTGTTAGGTGCACCGTATTGCAGTAAAAACGGAGTGAAACAATTAATGACGAAACAATACTATAAACATATCAAAATAAATAATGAACAATCTACAAATAACAGACGTAACCCTCTCCGCCTCCTCCTCCAATGGCTCACCCACTTCTAATAACCAAAATAATGCTACAATTAAAGCAGATGATTTAAATTTACAAAATTTAGTTGATAGACAAAGCCGTAATAACAACAATGGTGCATCATCACCACCAATACCTAATATAAATCGTAGCCGTACCACTTCGAGTGATGGATTAACTACTATTAATAGATCACGCACTGAAAGTAACACCAGCTTAAACAACAGTGGTAATCCAGGGGGAAGTGCAGACACACGACGAAGAATAACTAAACTATCCAAGGTACGAGAACGTGAAAAAGTTCCTAGATTAGTTGAATATTTTGTTGTTGTTAGTTCTATACCTGTTGATAATAACAATACTGATAATGGTGGAAGTGGGAGTGGTGGAGATATGCAGTATAGCGGTATGCCACCTGCTTCACCAAAGAGGAAGAATGTTACAAAGGTAAGAGACAGAAAGTTTAAATTTGCAGACCACACTCTTTGATTATGTGGCATGTTTATGTATAGATGTTGTAGTTGTGTGTGTGTGGTTATGTGGAATCAGTTTGTATTGTGCATATGATTAAAGTCTTTGAAATTCCACTAAAAACAAATACTAACCACCCTTATCTCCTTGGATATATATGCTTGTGAATTGTCCAAAATGGAATTTTAACCTCTGATTTTCCCAAAAAGGTTATACCAACTCCATTATCTCCTCGAAGTACTGACACTGATACTACCACTGCTGAATCTACTAACAATACGGTAAAGCTAGACGGAACAGAATTTATACCAAAGGTAACAACACGATACCCAACGAAAGATTATGATGATAATCCATTATTAGTTGATTCAGTTACGGCATTTTGTTATCCTAGTGGAAAAGTGCCTGTTGGTACGTATTATTGTTTTGTTTTGTGATTGATTGTTTAGTTTGTTTGGTTTGTGTGTGTTTGAGTTTTTGTTTGTTTGTGCTGTGTTGGTTAGGGTTTGTTTGAGTTTATAAAGAGTGTTTTAGAGAGGAGGAAACTTGTGCACATATCTTGTGAGTCGTTGTGATTTGTAACAACTTCTATCTAACCATACCCACTACATATATACATAATACAGGCGGAAGAGATGATGGGAATACAATGCCAAAGGTACATTACTTTGTAACCACTGGTGAATCTGGTCAGAAAATGTATGGCACGTGTTTAACCGTTTGGGAAGGACATGAGGTAACAGTTAGTGTATCACCAGAAAGTGATAAGAAGAAGGTACAAAAGAAGAAGAAGAAGGAAATGGGTCGTAGAAACATTGGTGACAAGGCCAAATCCACGTTATCAGTGGATACAGGTTCACAAGAAGAAGGAGATGGTACAACCACATCAACACAGATTGTATATCTACCAAAATGTCTAGTAATATTATCAATGCATCCATACCTCGTTGCATTTCGTGAATATCTAACCCAATTACATCGATTATCTAAAATGGTACCACCAAGTTCCACTAGTATTAACGAGGCTGCTGCCGAAAGTAGTAGTGGTGATAAGAAAATGGGTATAGTAACAACATCTACATCAGCCAGTTCCAGTATTATGAAACAAGTCTTGACATTACCAATTGAACGATATATAACCAACTTTTGTTCGGAATTACCCGCACCACCACCGGGATCATTCCAGGTACAAACTACTATATTAGATTCAACAATCTCAATTTGGAGTCCACCGTATAACTTACCATTGCCATGGGTATCATTGCCATTTAGTCATTTATTTCAATGTTTAGATGTTGAGAATGTATTGAAGGTATGGACGGCGTTGGCATTGGAACGACAGGTTTTAGTGACGAGTACACAATTGAGTTTATTAACGACGTGCTGTGAGATATTGTTGAGTTTGCTGTTTCCCATGAAGTGGAGTCATGCGTATATTCCTGTTTTGCCACATTTTCTGGTACCAATCTTATCTGGTAAGTGATTTTATGATGTGGGTGTCTGTTTGTTTTGTTGTAATGACCCTTATTAGCCGGATCCCTACATAACTTACATGACACCCCCCCTCAAATCTACTAGCACCCATGCCATTCCTATGTGGTATTGACAAACGTCACCTGGCTGATACATTCGAGGATTTATCAGATGAATGTATCGTGGTGGATTTAGATAAGAATATGGTCAGTCTCGGTACCAACACTCGTCCATTACCCACCTTACCCAAGTTCATCTATCAACGTCTAGTCAACAAGGTTGAGAATAATGCTGGACATGTCCACCGTGAGGTACGATCACTCCGTAAAGACCACAATACATCTGAAATGGGTATACATCTACCACCCGATGTTAAGAGTATGGCCGATGCCATGTGGGAAAGTCGATTATGTCTCTTCGATGAGGCATTCATGTTAATGTTCACACCGGAAGAACGTCGTAAGAATTGGTTAAATGGTGATAATGATGGTGTGAATAATGATCCTAGTTCAACTCTACTAATGACGTTGAGTGAGAAGAAGAACTTGAGTACGCAAAGTCCTTGGGACGCGGTACAGGAATCGTTCCTTGAAACGTATTGTTTCTTGTTACAAAAGTATCGTAAGTTCTTGGTCTTCCCATCCAAGCAGAACGAGGGTGCATATGGTGGTGCAGGATTTCGTTCACAGGAATTCTTGGAAGCACAACGAGGAGATGTACGTGACTTTCTCGAGGAGCTTGTGGGAAGTCAAATGTTTGATGACTTTGTTACTAAACGATTATATGGTAGTGGTGAGGCGGACATATCCTTCTTTGATAGTGCTGTGGATCGTTATGTTCGTAATAACGGATTGGTTGCCAATGTTCGTGGTATAGTGCGTGAGCGTAACAACGGGGCAGCGGGTGGCAAGGAGGCTACACCACGAGGTAGTTTACGTAAAATGATAAAGGAACGGACAACAGGCGGTGGCGGCGGGGCATCCTCTAATGCTAAGGAGAATGATCCACCGATGCTTCAGAGTGCACATGTTAAGCGTGAGTTAAAGACAATCGTACCACCTGAACCATGCGGTGTCGATCTGCCCGAGTCAGTAGCAGAAGGTGGTGTAGAGAATGCCATGGTAGTACATGTTACCACCAAGAGGGAGGAGGTGAATGTAGGGGATGAGGGAGATGATGATGTATCTGTTACATCGGCAAGTACGGCTGCCTCTCATGCTAAACAGACGGGACGTGTATACTATCATTATCCCACCTTTCCTGAAGAACTTGATGAGAATCTGTTTGGTACGCCTCGTCCAATGAGTTCGGCAGTTAGGGCCGAGTATGATCGACAACGTGAGAATGTAGGCAAGTTCCGAAGGACAAATTCAGGTAATAAGAACAAGGAGGATTCAAGTGAAGGTACTGGTGCGTCATCGGCAGCCAGAAGTGCAGCAGTTACCGGTCAAACTGGTCCAGTGGTGAGTGATTTGTTGGTCTTATATCTTCTTGTTTGACGTTTGCATATCATTTGCTCACATCATGTGTCTCTTCTCGAATCAATCAATCAATCACAGGAAAAGCCAGCAACCTCTGAGGTAACAACCTTTACCGTCTTCTTCATGACCTTCACCGCCGTGGTAGGTAAGGACCTCATGGCCATTGATAATGATGCACTTGATCAGGTTGATAGTAAAGCCATCACCTCCACATTCAAGAGAGGAAGTAGCCACCGAGAAGAGGCAGACGAAGAGAGTCAAAACATTGCCGATATGGTTAATGATATTGTCATGGATGCAGACTTGCCACAAACTCCAACGAAGAAGGAACGAGCCAAGAAGTCAATGGTGAACATAAGCCAAGAGTCTCCTGTACGTGATCGATTCAACGACAAGTTGTCTACACTTAAGATTATGGAGGCAAGAGAAACAGCCAAGGCAGAACTTGCAATTGCGTTTGAAATGCTCAAGATGATGAAAGAACGTGGACTTAGAGCTGATCCAGAGGCATATCAGTGCCTTATTGATGCATGTGGAAGATGTGGTGATACGGACCGTGCAACCCAGCTCCTAGCAAGTATGCACGAGGATGGTATTGTAGCCGATGGTGTAGTCTATTCATCGTTAGTATCCGCCTTTTCGTCTGACAATGCTTGGAAGCAGGCATCAGGAGAAGCTCGTGGCGAGGAGTTGCCTGGTAAGTGTGATAAAGTTTGTGACACATATCTTGTGTACTTGTTTCATACATACCGCTGCTAACTAACAATATCTCTTCTCGTCAAACAAAAGATTGGGCAAATGGGGCATCGATTGATATGGATTGGAACACTCTCAAAGTCCAAAGACGATCATATGTTGATATGGCCAAGGATATTGCCAAGGAAAAGCTAGGAGCTGCAGGTGAGAATGATGAACACCCCGCCGGTCTTCGTGGTACATTCAAGCGTATGGTCTCTCGAAATAAGAGCAGCACTAACGCCACAGACAAGAAGGAAGTTACTGGATACACAGAACAATATGTTACCGGTCATGTATTACGTCAGATTCTATTGGGAGAGAACTTACTTGAGATTGTTTATCCCGATATATCAATTGATACTGATAATGAGTTCTGCCCCCGATGTAACTATTACCTGAGTGATGATGATGTAGTAGCCGGATGGAGTGCTGGTAACTCCCAGGAGTACAAGACAGAATGTCCAAACTGTTTACAAAAGTTTGTACCTCACTTTTGTGTCCAAAGTACATTACCGAGCTTTGTTGGATCAAGAGGTCCATCCTCGGCATTATTCTGTGAACGTCTATCTCCGTGGGTACTCAAGAAGGAGTTACGTAGTGTCATATCCGGTGGTATTGAGGACTTATTAAGTCCAGAGTGGAGAGAGAAGGAGAGTAAGAATGCCGTTCTGTTTTGGAATTTGATCTTATCGTTTATGCGGTATCGTTTCCCCTTCACCTTTCTTCTTCAGGGGAGTTTTAGTTCATCACTCATTGCTCCTACTCCTGATGAAGAAGTTGGTGAGACATAGATAGTGTGAGTATGTAAATAAGGATATGGAGGAGAGAGAACTCTAAGAGGAATGGTAGATTATTTCGTCAAGTTAATATCTCTTTATCATTCTTATCTCTATGGTCGATGATACGGCAAACATAGTATCATCTAACAATTGCAAACGATATCCTATTGGGGCTATAATAACCAAGGAAGCATTCTTTTCTTGGCCACTATTCTCTTTCTATATTCCACTGGCAATACAAGGAATGCTCTCAAATGCACATGCATCATATACCGGCAGGAACAGAGCTATTATGAACTATCACCATTAACTTTAACATCCAAACTACCTTCGCCTCCTCTACCAAACACTCTACTCAAACCTCTAAACAACTTTCGTTTACACATTCTAATTAATCTATAACTCCACAACAATGGAAATACAACAATATCAGTAGCAAACTTTATTAACATTACTATTGTAAATTTGAATAATAATGTTGGTAGTAGTATTAATGGGATCTTGTTATCATTGTCAATTGCTTTTGTATTACTACCATTGATTATTTTGGTATCTTCTATTTGTGAAGAAGTGGTAGTATCTCCATTGACATCTTCTATTGCTTTATCTATTTCTGTAACTTCTTCTTTTTGTTCAATCTTTTCATTATCATCAGTAGTCATTCTTCTATGAGTTGTTGTTATATTGTTTCGACATCTTCTTGTTCGTGTGGGGAATAATATAGTCGATTGTTTTGTGTAAGTTGTTGTGGATATCAAAGCTCTATTGTCGATCAATTTGGGAGTACTAAACCCCAACGTGTAGCTTATGCATATGCTAATAAGCAATGCAGTTATTGATATATGCCTCATTATCATTATATTGTTACGAAGCGCCTAACCTCTAGCAAAGGACCTAGAATCGTAAAGAGTTGAACTCAAATCTTTTGAAAAAAAAAACGAATGAGATTTGAGAGCGATAAAACGAAATCTCTTTATGTCGCAACTAACTTAGAGTTGTTGATGATTGCAATTAGCATATCTATAACCAAACACCCCACTAGAGGTATAATTAGCATTAAACCATGCAATTCTCCGCTATCCTTATTACTACTCTGCTAAGCAGTACAACATACGCCACCGCCGACGAGAACAACTTATTGCGTGGTATCCTACCCCATCTTATTGTTAACAACGAAGTGAAAAAGAGCAATCATCATCACGACATACGTAAATTTGAAGGATTATGGCATGGTATTGATCAAGGTGATGGTAGTGATCAACAACTATCAATTACTTGTGAAGATGGTCAGTATATATTTGGCATGAGAATGTGTGAAAGTAAAACGTTCATATATCAAACTCACTCTCTTGTCATTAATTTGTCATATATAACTACAAAAACACAAATCGGATATGATAAGAATCATCATGCATGGTATTATATAGTGATAATCGATATGCCAGACCCCCCTGTAATTTACAACCAGGTTTACGAAATGATGAATACAAATATGATCATACAACAAAGGAATTATCATCGAATGTATTAGGTCCTGTTAAATGTGAAGATGGTTCAACATCGGATGCTGATGATAATTTACCGAACGTCTTTACATTGCACCGTGAGGGAAAGATGATGGAATGGTTGATTAATAATAAAATTGTCGTCTTTTGGAAGGTTAGTGTCTGAAATGATTATGTAGGATTCATTTCTTGGCAGGCTTAAATTGATAGAAGGAAGAAGGAAGAGTAACGTTGGTTAAAGAAGAGAAGATCTGATAGGAAATGAAACGAATCGTAAACTTGATAGTAGTATGAAGATCTATATAGTAAAAAGTTGTTATACGAGCCTAATAATGCTTGCAATTTCATCATCCGCAGCGGCTTTACTCTCTCATATGCTTGTTTCTCCTCTAACATGATCCCTAGTAATACTTGAGTTCATCATTAAATGCAGCAGCGGCATCCCTCTGGTCACTTTTAATATCATCTAGGTATTCTTGGTAACCTTTTAAATAGCATTCATATAATCGTATTTCCTTTCTTCAGCTCTGCATCACCGAGACTATCCCGTGAAAATGCATGTCCCATAATAGCTGCCAGTTCCCAGTAATGCATACCCTTCTTTTCGTCTCTCGCTACTCCGGCATAACCAATACTATTAAAAGACGAAGGACTACCGAGTTTCCCTGCTTGTTGCCAGAGTTCATGCTTCGGGATCGTCTACCTCAATTCTCTTTTTGATCTTTTTTATTACCTCTCTCTTGATCTAAGTAAATGGGCGCCGGAGATCTACAAAATGCACATTTCTTACGCCAGTGCATTTTGTAGTCCGCAAAGAGACATCCATTGCATATAGTCTTTCCGCAACATGCCATGTATTTATACCCCGTCCACAATGATGGCATACATAGGAAGCATATTGGACAATCTTCCTTTTGTGGTGGTTGTTTGAATAGATCTTCGTCAGATATTGGCGTATTACAATCTTGTATACTCAATGAATTCAACAAACGAATTACACCACTATAACTATCGGTACCATTGTTATTATCATTTGCAATTGGTAACTGTTTCACTACGTTAGGGGCTTTATTGTTTTTTGCATTATTAGGTAGTAACGGTTGTACCTCCCGATTGTCAGTAATACATACTTTACATCTACGCTGATTCATTGTCCACTGCTTCTTGCTAAATTTGTCTTTGGGTAGATCTTCATGACATGCCGCACAAGTCTTCATGTTTACAATGGTACCTTGACAGGGTTTATGCTTGCTTTTATTATCGAAAGAGAAAACACTTTTTTAGATTTTTCGTTGCAAGCCCTATTTATAAGACACTACTGGACAATTGTAGACATTGTATACGTGATAAAGAGTAGTTTAATAGTTCCATAGATGGTATTAGATTGATTGCTATGGAGGCTCACCTACGCCACGCCAAGAGAGCCACTGACAAAGTATTTTGTTTTCAAAGGATGCCGCCCTTCGCCCTTTGCCCCCGCCCTTTAGCTACTCAATAATCATTCATTTCATATTTTTTTGCAGCGACCGGCCGGCGCTTTACATGATACTTCCGTCAACAATATAACGATAAAGGCCTCATTAGTATAACCAGTAGCAGTATAATCGGAGTTAGTTCTTCTGTAGCCCATCTATTTGTGCGCTTCATATCATTATTCATATCGGCATATACTTATAAAAACATACACATCATTATTGCAAAAAATTATAAGGTATATTGTACCTTACACATTTGTTGAACAGCCCACAAATTATAACAGTACCGTACACTATGAGCTCTATATCTACAGATAATATATCAACATGTGCCAATTGTGGTAAAGGTGAAGAGAGCGGTATACAACTCAAAACATGTACGGCATGTAAATTGGTTAAGTATTGCAATAGAGAATGCCAAATTGCCCATCGTCCACAACATAAGAAGGAGTGTAAGAAACGCGCTGCAGAATTACACAATCGAAATCGGAGAGATATTATGGAAATAGGTTGTATTATGAAAAGTGTCTCAGAGTCAAATGATGATGAGTCTCTTTTCAAGCAACCCCCGAAAAATGAAGATTGTCCTATTTGTTTCTTGACTATTCCAACCTTGTCAACGGGTTATTCATTCCAGGCATGCTGTGGAAAGGTCATATGCAATGGTTGTATTCGTTCAATGTTTATGGCCAGTAATGATTATTTGTGTCCGTTTTGCAGAGCTCCGTTTATTGAAGGTGAGTCCGTTAAAAGTAAAAGGCTTGAGAATCTAATAGAGAAAAAGAATGACGGGATAGCAGGAGCAATGTTTACTCTTGGAGTATGCTATGATCAAGGATCGTCTGGTTTGCCACAAAACCACGCCAAGGCAATAGAGCTTTGGAATCGTGCAGGGGAGCTTGGTAACACGACAGCATATTACAATCTCAATATTACTTATCAGCATGGTCGTGGAGTGCCAATGGATAAAAAGAAGGCTAAACATTACATGGAATTAGCAGCAATGGGCGGGGATGCAATGGCAAGGCAAAACTTAGGATTGTATGAGATTATTGCAAATAATATGGATAGGGCACTAAAACACTTCATGATTGCAAATCAGGGTGGCGATGATGAAGCTTTAGAGTCGATAAAAAAACTCTATATGCATGGGTATGCAACAAAGAAGGATTACGAGAAAGCTTTACTGTCTCGTCAAACATATCTAGATGATATCAGGAGTAACCAGAGGGATGAAGCTGCTGCGTTTGACGATCAGCTTAAGTATTATTAGAGGGGTAATATAGTTGGTTTTATCGGGGAACTTTAATTGGCGAAGTTATCGTTACCATCTGTTCGATGGGCGTTTATATACTAATATACTACCACCATTGGTAGAGGAGAGTGAGGGCGTTCCAAACACTAAGAATCATTCAAATATCTTGTTATTTATGATTATAACAAGTTGTCACAAGAATGTGTGGTTGATTTTGTTGGAGGGTTGACAGTTGACACTAAAAGGCATATTTACATTTGTAGACATTATACGTGATAAGGAGTAGTTTAATGGTTCTATAGACTTCAGACTATACACTAGACCTATCTCTACCGTTGTGTTTTGGTGGCTTTTGTTGGCGGGCATAAAGGTCTCACTTCTCTAAGGAGTTTCTCAACATGAAATCCTCTAACAAATTAATACTAGTCGGCTTTCATGGCGGTTCCTAAACACTGCCCTAAACACGCACTTCCGTCAACAATATAACAATAAAGCCTCATTATTAGTATAACCAGTAGCAGTATAATCGGTGACTGTGTGCAATAATGTCAGGCGGTGGCGGCAGCAATACTGCTAACAAATCACAACAACAACAACCATCTACTACTAACCAACAACACAATAATGAAGGAAAAGAAACTATACAACCATTAATACGTCGATCTATATTATATAGATTAGACGTATATCCATTTATAATTAGTTATTTGTTATTGATGCTGTGTGATTTCTACTATCACCTTACTACTACGTCAATGGATGGCGGTGCTTCGTACAGTGTAAATAATATTGGCCAAACCACCACCAACTCGTTATCAATAATCAATAGCAACATATTAATTGATATACTCTACCTTCTACTACTAATAATACAATTAATTATATTCTTAAAATGTCAATGGGATACTATCTTCTATTCCAAGGTTGCGTATTATAAGTATACCTTTCAACAACATTATCCGAGTAAGAAACAAGTTAGTATGAGTGTTGGACCAGCTGGTGTTGGCGAGGTAGAGAATGACGAGTGTGATGATAATATGGTACAGCAACAGAAGAAGAAGATTGAGGATATGGAAAATTGGACACACTGTTTAGTTATACCGCCCAATCCATATGGTGGTAGTTCTACTACTAAAAGTAGTGGCAGCGGTGACGGTGATAGTAAGGCAAGTACAATGCAAACTGTCCGTCCTGAAAAGCCTGGTATTGTCCCTGTCAAGATTGTTTCTACCACAACTTCTTCCAACATTGGCAGTGAGGAGGAGAAGGAGGTGACATCATTTGTTGCAATGATACATTTCCGTGGTTGGACATATCGTTCTTGTTGCAATTCATTACTGCCTGGCAGTGGTGAGGAGAAGTTAAAGATGGATGAACATTATGATTTACCAATGGAATCAATTTGGCATAAAGAAGACGAAAAGAAGGATATTGAGGAGATTTCAGATGACGATGAGAACGGAGATAACAATAACAGCCACCACTCATCAACAAGCACAACATCTACTTGGGAACCACAATTTAATCGATTAAACTTTCCAACCTCACTACCTCTATCATTCTACACTCACAAATGGTCAGGTCAATCAACATCCACACTTCTATCCTCCACAATTCAAATATATGGTAAAAATACAACCAATATACCATTACCACCCTACCTATCACTATTAACACAACAATTATTACAACCAATGTTTCTATTTCAATTATTATGTGTATTGTTATGGAGTTTAGATGAATATTGGATGTATGCTATATTTACATTGGGTACGTTGATTATGTTTGAAAGTTTACAGGCTATGAATCGATGGAAGAGTGTTAAACGATTACGAGAGGAGGTTAGTGGTGGAAGTGAAGGAGGGAATAGTGGAAGAAAAGAGATTGTAGAATGTTATCGAATGGGTGAATGGATTACAATTGCAACGAATGAATTGGTCGTTGGGGATGTGATTAGTTTAGTTTCTCCATCTATTCACAACAAGCAGCAAATGAATCGACAGAATGCTATTCGGAGTGCACATGATCATGATAGAGGATGTACAATACCCGCTGATCTGTTATTGTTGAATGGTCGGGCAGTTGTGAATGAGGCAATGTTAACAGGAGAGTCGGTGCCTCAAGTTAAGGAATCTATTGAGGTTGGTCAAGAAGATCAAGGTACAAGTGAACAGAGATTGGATTTGAGTGATGGTTCCACACATAAACGCAGCGTACTGTTTGGTGGTACAGTCTTGATGGATCATCATTCCTCATCTGAAGATGACGAAGAAGAAGCGACGAGTACTACTCAGAATGCCACATCAAACATTCCAACACCACCCAATCAAGGATTAGTTTGCTTTGTATTACGTACTGGCTTTGATACTATTCAGGGCTCATTATTACGTACATTAGCCTACCATGCCGAATCAGGCAACGGTGGTAATGGTGGTGGAGGCGAGGGTGTTAATGCCAAGGAAACACTCATCTTCCTCCTCATCTTACTACTATGTGCCTTAGCCTCGGCAGCCACCGTCGTACATCATGCCTGGGGAGACGTGACACGTAATCATTTCAAACTTATATTACACATTGTTATCATCATAACATCGGTAATACCCCCAGAACTGCCAATGGAATTATCATTAGCTGTTACTACCAGTTTGAGTGAATTAGTTAAACAGTATCAAGTATTCTGTACGGAGCCATTTCGTATACCATTGGCGGGATTAGTTGATACCTGTTGCTTTGATAAGACGGGAACGTTGACAAGTGATGAGTTACGATTACACGGGGTGCGGCTGCCTAGTACTTCTATTGATTCTACTGTTGACTCGTCGTTTAAGAAGGATGATTCTGATTTGATTCTATTTGATGATATCAAATCTGACTCGAACGATGATAATGCTGGCATTAGATCTGTTTTACCTTCTGAGACACTCCGGGTTATGGTAGGTTGTCAATCCTTGGCTGTAACCCACGTCTATGTTCCTGGGAAGAATGGTAGAACAACTGTTCAAGCAGAACTCTGTGGTGACCCCCTCGAGAAGGCCGTGATGGAAGCATGTGGCTATACCATCCATCCACGTACCGACATGGTGATGGAGAAGAAGTATCTGTTGAACCCAGCAATGAATGCAACAGCAGAAGCTCCTTCGGGATCAATCAAGGTACTTCATCGATTTGCATTCTCCTCCAAGTTACGACGCATGTCTGTCTTGGCAATTGATACCGATTCAGACACTCTCTGGGCTTTGACCAAGGGAGCACCGGAAGCATTACAATCAATGATATCAACTTTACCTGATGACTATCAACAATCCTATCTTCGACACATGACACTAGGACGACGTGTCTTGGCTCTTGCCTATCGTAACCTTGGAAAGAACTCTCCTGCTAATATTGCCAAATGGAAGGCTTCTCGTGATAATGTTGAACAACAGTTGACATTTGCAGGATTACTCGTTATGGATTCACCTTTAAAAGCGGACTCGGCACGTGTTATCAAGGAACTACGGGGTGGTAATCAGAATGTTGTCATGGTAACGGGTGATGCCGTCTTAACTGCGGCGGAGGTGGCTCGTCGTGTGGGCATTGTTGATGCCAGACAAGAGAGCACATATGAGTTATGTGCCCCAGCAAAAGGCGGTGAACGATTTGTATTTCGTCCGCTTGGTCATAGTATCATTGGGACAACTGGCAAAGGTGTACACAACGTGGTGTACTTTCCAACGAATCCAAAACTGAATGCAATGGTTAGACAGAATACGGCAAACTTTTGTATCACTGGAGATGTGTTGACAAAGTTAGCCTATCATGCCGTGGAGAGTGCATCGTCTTCTGATCAAACCTCATATACAATCGATGACCGAGCCGTCCTTAATCACCCTGCCGCAAGAGATGCACTATCTGCTTTAGTACCCTTCATTTCTGTCTTTGCACGGCATGCACCGAGACACAAGGAGGCGGTCATTGCCGCATTTAATGCCTCAGGCTGTCATACATTGATGTGTGGAGATGGTACCAACGATGTTGGGGCATTGAAGAAGGCTCATGTTGGCGTATCAATCATATCTGTACCCGACCTTGAGGCCAAACAACGGTCGGCTAATGATGTGATTAGTGCTGCCAAGGCCGAGGAGAAGAAGGAACGAAAAGCAGCAAAGAAGAAGAAAGACGGCAAGTCCTCATCGTCATCTACCAAAAGCAAGCCCAAGAAGAGTCGATCGGAACGTGTTAACCGTTCTCTTCAGGCACTTGCCGAAGCCGAGGATGAGCTCAACTATGTAAGTCTTGGCAATGCCTCTGTGGCATCTCCATTCACCTCACGTAAGACAAGTGTTCGATGTTGTAAGGATATACTCCAACAAGGACGATGTACATTAGTGACAATGATTCAAATCTACAAGATACTCGGTGTGCAATGTCTAGTGAATGCATTAGTTTTAACAACACTTCATCAGAAGGGAGTTAAACAAGGAGATCGTCAACTAACTGCCGTGGGTGTGGTGGTAGCAATCCTGTTCTTATTCGTAACAAGAGGCAAGCCACTACCAACGTTATCAACACAAAAGCCACCATCATCAGTGTTATGTACGGAAACATTAATATCAATTGCTATTCAATTTGGTATCCATTTCTTGGCAATCATGAGTGTTACCTACATCTCTGATGCATATGTCGATCCATACGATCCATCCATTGTACCTGATGGTCCCTTCCATCCGAACACGCTAAACACGGCAACATTCTTGGTCACGGTTTTATCAACAATCAATGCATTCCTTGTCAACTATCGAGGACGGCCATATATGGAAAGTTTATCAGAGAATAAGTTACTCTTCAAAAGTATACAGGGATGTTACTTTGTTTTATTTGTTTGTGCGGTAGAAATCTTCCCTCCGTTGAATCAGTTGATGCAACTCTCTCCTTTGCCAACATCTGGACCACCTTCATTTAATGAAGAGGGAAGTATTATTGGAACAGATGTTGATGATAGTTTTGTTCATGACCTGTTACTTGGAGCTGTCAATTCGGTAGGATTTCAGGCTATGCTATGTGCTATCATGATTGCAGATACTGCATTAGTTACTCTAGCAGAGAAGTCTATTCGATCTGTGTTTGGTAGTAAGTAGAATGGGTTAAACTGATAGCTAAATAGTAGTTCCTAAAAATGGTTATTTAGTTTCATATCAGTATAAACTAGCCGTAGGAAGTGAAGAAGATCAGTGAACACAAGATGTGCACAAATAAAGAGGGTACCGGCACACCAGAGCATACCTATTGTCCAATACTATCTACTTTCTTATACTTTATCATATGTCGGAATAATATCAAGTTGTGTTATTGTATGTATGTACATATATGTTGATATGTCAATACTCTATCTCACATCTATCATTCTATTCCGCCACTCACATACCCAAATGTAATTGGTATCTATCAAGAGCTATCTCTATTCATCCTCGGTAGCACCACAGCCTGTGGAATTGAACAACTCTACATGAGTAGCAAACAAACTAACTAATCGTGCCACTGAATTCTTATTGACACCTTTATCAATTGATTTAGGCGCTGGTATTCATCCCGTTTCACATGAATTATTAGACGATGATATTGTATTGTCATTTAATTCTGTATTGATGGTATCTAGTATTGCATTTTGACTTTGTATTATTGATTGATATTGTTCTGCTGTTATTGTATCATCTTTATTTTGATTTAATAGATTGGTTTCTAATGTAAAGTATGACCCGAGCAAATCCAAAGAACGATGTAGTCCTTTACGAGTTGGGAAGATGAGCAAATCGTCGAGAGAATCCTCGATAGATTCTTGTCTGTCTTCTATTGATATTGAATTCATATCTCTCTAATGTGGTAATAGATGACTGAGCTAGCAGTCTATTATCACTAATAATCACTACCGCCGCCGTTTGCTATTGCCATTGTAGGACTATTACGATAGCATCTCAGAGCATCTCTTTGCTGTAAATTTTGAATGGTCCTCAACTGAGGATACCGATGATGCCTCTTCTCAGATCAGAAAGAATTGCAAACATAGCATTGTTTTATATTAGCGGCCCTCTATTGCAATATAATAAACAATGCGTACTCAACAACAAAAGAAACATTGTGATATTTGTATAATAGGCGCTGGTCCAGCAGGATTAGCTGCACTCTCAGCAATACACGAACCGTACACATTAGACTCAATGACGCCACGACAATTTGAAAGTGCCAACCTAAGTATGAAACGTAATAGTCACAAGAGTAAGAACACAAGAGGAAAGGTGGGACCATCGGATAAGAAAATATGTGTAGTCGATTCGAATTGTGATTGGTTGGATAGTTGGAAGGATAACTTTTCAAGGTTAGTAGTGACATATGATATGTTTGTATATATTTGTGCAAATAATGCCTTATGCCCAAGTATGTGTATGTTTCGTGGTATTGATATCTTATATTGTACATCTTCCATGGATTATATACCTTACAGACTGGGGATTAAGTATCTACGATCACCAGCAATTGCCCATTCCGATCATTTCGATGCAACTGCCCTACTAGCATATGCCGTAGCCAATGACAGGGAAGATGAATTAATTGAAAGTGGATGTGCCGAGATACGAAAGTTACATGGATTAGGTCAGACACAAGTCGGATTATGGAAGTTACCTTCCACTTCATTATTTGAAGATTTTAATGCAGATTTGGCGAAGAAGTTGGATCATGACTATGTTCAAGGTACGGCTGTTGACATTGACATAACTTGTCATAATAATAATGATGCAACCGAGGATGAGGATAATAACGAAGGGTATACATTAACATTATCAGACGGTATAGAAATTACATGTAAAGCAGTAGTACTTGCTCTAGGTCCAACAGGAAAGCCGATAGTACCAACAAAGATATGTAACGTACCCAATAATCAACTCATACCATGGAATCAAATGAGAGAAAGACTAATGCCAAAGCATGAGGTGGTTCTTGTGGTTGGTGGTGGTTTAACAGCTGTACAGGCTGCGCAGTATTCGTTACGGCAAGGAAAACGTGTATACTTGTGTTCTAGGAGGCCATTGGTTGAGCGGTAAGTTTGTGCATATCATATATGTGCATATCATATGTTCCTTTTCCTCTTCGACCGTATCTCATTCTCACTTATGAACTTATCAACTCAGTCATTTCGATATTGCAGAATGTTGGTTTGATAAGAGAAGTGCCAATAAGCACATCTCTGACTTTTATCATCTACATCAAGATGAGAGACTAGCGGCTCTTCGTGACGTGAGAGGAGGAGGAAGTGTACCTCCCTTGTACATGAATGACATTCGAAAGTGGGAAAGGAGTGGACAACTTACTATTGTGAACAATGTTGAACCTCGATATGTATCATCATTTACAGATACAAGTGGTAAGGCTTTGATATCTTTGGATCAACTTGGTGACGGTGAGGAAGACAAGCAGCATAAGAAGAAGGATGTGCAGGTAGAAGTTGATTGTGTCATACTTGCCTGTGGACTTGAACCAGACTGTCTCAAGAATGAACTTGTTCGTAAGATACATGAAAAATTCCCTATTGATATCGTTGGCGGCTTTCCCAACATATCGGTTGATCTTGAGTGGACAAAGAACTTGTTTGTAGTTGGGGCCCTGGCAAGTTTAAATGTCGGTCCAGGTAAGAGTTATGTCAGTCTTTATATGTGTTGGAGATGATACTATCGTATCTAATCGATCTTCCTCTTCTCAATATCACTATCAGATGGAGGTAACATTATGGGAGCTCGACGAGCCGCATCAATTGTTGCCAACTCTTTAGAATGTAAAAGTTGGCTCCGTCAAGAAGAAGGTGGTGCCTTATCTAATCCCTTTGAGGCATTTTGGGATGAATCATCATCGGACGAAGAGAGCGAAGTGGAGTAATCTCTTGTACAATGGGGTCTCTTGAGTTATGTTGTTGTGTTGATATAGTATATGTTAATTGTATAGAACCGACAGTGTCAGCTAATAAAAACAGATTAGATTACTTGACTAGGCTATCTCTTCCCAATCCAATCTAGTAATCATAGGATGAATCACAGTCAGTACCATAGTCATCTTCAATATAGCCACCATCGCTACCACTCATTATAAATGGAAGGACATTGGGAATCACGATATTCGCCCCACAATTAGAACGGCATTGAACCTTTTCATCTGCAGACATACTCTCGGTATCTCCTCGTTCACTTACTTTGGCTTTCCACAATGCAAGCTCAAGTAAAGATGACGCATCGGTTAGGAAACGACATTCTGGCTCATACGATATCAACTTTGAATGAATGAGATGAAACTGCTTCTCCCAGTAACTGTACCAGTCCCTGAGAGAGGGAATCTCTTCGATGAGATCTTTGATTTCCGTATGCCACTTCCTTACCACAATAGAGTCCAATCGTTTTGGGATGTCACACTCAATCAAGAACTGAAACGATTTAAATGATACCCGAGGACTACTAGCTTTCCACCAACCACTCAATGAACCAATAAGCTCCTCACATAATACTCGCCAATCTACATTGGTTCGATCAGAAAAGAACTTCTGCTGTATCATATTGAGATGATGGGTCAGTTCTTGTGATAGGGTGAGTGTTACCAACATTGCATCCCAATACTCAAAGAAGAACCCCATCCCATCTTGCCAAGTTTGAGCAGGGGATCTACTACTACTACTGTTAAAGGTTGGAACGCGAACTAATGCACAAATCGTCAACTCTTTGGATGCCTTTTGCCAATCGATATGTTGATCTTGGAATGACTCTTGTTTGATAACGAGCAGTCGCCGTAGGATATCTAAATGCACTCCATGTCGACACAAAGTTTCAATCATACCATCCCAATTCAATGTAGAACCTTCTTTCATGTGACTATCAACGAGAAGTTGTACAACCTCTGGAGAAGAGTCAATCCAGATAGCATACAATAATGGAATACTTCTCCATTCATCTTTGGTTGTAAGACTTTGGGGTTGATACTCAAGAACTAACTTGATCATAGCAAGGTTTGGTTTTGCTGAACAGGCCAATATGTGAAGAGGAGTCATCCCTAAACTATCTCGGCTCACACCGGCGGACGCTCCATTCAGTTCTTTGCGTAGACCTTCTAGTGTATCAACCGGTTGGTAGGATTGGAAGTAGCACAGTTTATGGACAGCCAATTCAGCACCATCAAACCTGCTCTTTAATCCATTCACAATCCCTTCAGTAGAACCAAATAACCTCATGAGATCATGACAGCCACCGTCAAAACAGGCGGGTGTTTTTGTATCAAGAAATACATTACGTAGTGACTTGCAATCCTCAAATATCGTCTTTTTCATACCAGGCATCATATCCTCTCCCCGATCATATGTAAACTTCTTAATGGTAAAGCTCCCGTGTAGCTCAATAGATACCAAATGTTTGCATGCACTAAAGGCACTCCCTCCAATAACTTGTACTGACGACGGTATTTGGATACTTGATATTCCACTATAACTAAAAGTACCAGGAAACAATTTCTTTGATCCGTCACCAATAACCGCCTTCTTCATATTGGAGCAGCTTCCGAAAGCACCCCTTCCCATCTTTTTTATGGTAGACGGCAGATATATAGACTTTAGATTGCAGTTATAGAATGCACTTTGCCCGATCTCCTCTAGACCCTCACATAGCTCAACTTCTTCCAAATTCCTATTATGAATGAATGCATATGGACCAATGCTTTCAACGCTCGAGGGAATTTTGATACTCTTTATGGCATCGTTATCCCTAAGTGCCTCCTTTTCAATCTTCTCGATACCTTCAGTGAGCACAATCGTTTCCAATGGGCAATGTGGAAATGAATAACCTTTGATACTCCGTAAAGTTGAGGGTATAGTAATACTTTTCAATTCAGTACAACCCCAGAATGTATACCCATCAATCTTCTCAATGCCTTCGCAAAGTTCAACTCCTTCTAATTTTTCACATCTTGAGAATGCATCCTTCACAACTTTGCAAGACGATGGTATGCGTATAAATTTCAATGATTTACAACTTTCGAATGCATCTTTCTCAATCACCTCTACCCCCTCGCATATATCCACCTCAGCCAAGTGAGAACAGCCCTTGAAAGCTTCTTTACCAATTGTTTTTACTGATGAAATATCGATTCGAAGTTGAGTGATATTTCTCGGGATATCAGAATTATCCTGCCCAGTATATACGAAGTCAATACGGGATGTTTCATTATCACTACTACTTGCAATTGCAGAGGAAGGGCGTTTCCCGTTCTCATTCTCCATGTTAATAGAAACTACGATATCGTACTACAGAAAAAAAAGTGCACACGTGATATGTTGTTTTATAATTTTAATACAGAGGGCGATGACCGTATGATGCCTTTGTGGTAGAAAATTTTACACTGCAACACTTACATATGTTTAGGTGATGTATGTAATGTTGTTATAAGTTGTTGTATAGAAATATGTAATTAGTGGTGACCTAATAATCTCTAATAATTTTTGTGCTTGTGTAATATTAACTTTATAAGACTTAATTATGCAGCAAGTACAGATGCCTAACAAGACTTGACACACCGATAAAGTGATGCTGCGGCCTTTGTCGAATGAGGTGAATAGGTGTATGTGGGTGATATAATGGAAGATTATGATTATGAGAAGACGATAGGAGCAGATAGGAGCTCATAATACTCTATCAGGCTGTTTCTTAGTAACTATTTCATAGCCCAATATTTATCTGCTATTTGATAAGAGTAGATATTGCTATTCTCTGTTCTCTGCTATTATGTCCTACTTGTGCCTAGCGCCAAAGTTCACACCTTTCACGCATTGGATAGAGAGATATATGCAGTTTCGCTGCTGCAAATTGTGTCAATTCTCTACCACATCTTCTCAGTTTTATTTAGAGATTAATCGAGCACATCACGTGCACCATCAAAATTACAAAGTACTATCGTATATATAGATATTAGTAGGCATATACAACCAATAACACTTACCAATAATATCATATAAAACAATAATGAAATTATGCGCAGCATGTCATCAAGATCTACCGAAGGATAAGTTTAGTAAGAAACAATGGAAGTTGGGAGCTCAAAGTCAAAGAAGGTGCACATCATGTGTTCGTGATAACCGAGAAGCAGTACAGCCTCCTCCGAATAATAATGACAATAATGAATCATCTAATGGAATTGTTAGCTCATTAGAATCAATGAGCCTGAATGATTGCAATACTTCAATACTAGATGAAGATCTCTTTAAACAACCACCACAAAATGATGATGAGTGTCCGATCTGTTTCTTACGCATGCCATTGTTGTGGACGGGGCGTACATATCAAGAATGTTGTGGAAATGTTATATGCAGTGGATGTATCTATGCTAATAGAGGTTTGAGTGTTGATCAATTGTGCCCGTTTTGTAGAGCTCCGGCTCATTCTTCGGACAAGGAGCTTATCAAGAGAAACTTGAAAAGAATTAAGGCTAATGATGCCATAGCAATATATGGTCTTGGATGCATCTATGACAAGGGATCACATGGCTTACGACAAAACCATTCAAAAGCATTAGAACTTTGGCATCGATCCGGAGAGCAAGGCAGTACTGATTCATATTACAATATTGGCAATTCTTACTTACATGGACGAGGAGTAGAAAGGGATATGGAAAAGGCTCAATATTACTGGGAGCTAGCAGCTATGGGAGGGGATGCACTGGCAAGGCATAATCTAGGTGTAGTTGAGCATCAAAAGAGTAATATGGACAGGGCATTGAAGCACTACATGATCTCTGTTGGAGGTGGATATGCTGATTCTTTGAAGCAAATCAAACGACTGTTCACGGAGGGACATGCAGCAAAAGATGATTATACCAAAGCATTGAGGTTATATCAAGCTTATTTAGATGAGATTAGAAGTGATCAAAGGGACAAAGCTGCTGCAGGAGATGAGGATTATAAGTATTTAGATTAGACGTTATATGTAAGGATAGTTTAATAGATATCAAATTATTATTGACTGGTTTATCCCTCACTACTCGGTGACCCGGCCAAGCCCCATCTGTACCTTCTCCTCGTTATCATCATCATCACCATCATCCTTCCACACATAATCATTTACCCGAACCGATTTCCATTCAGTAACCTTCTCCCTCTGCAAATGTGGCCACAATTCAGGTCGGGATATACTCTGCCGTCGAATGACTGTCTTCTTCTCCGAATCTACCCTCTCAACACGATTATAGAATAGACAATAAGCTGAACTACCACTACCCAATCCCTCACTCCTTGGATTTACAACCGGACCATTAACAATTGAATCATTAAAGTTATACCACATACCATCAAATCGATTCTTAGCATGTGCCGTATAATGTCCATAACCCACACTACCATGATGTTGTGATATAGCATAACAATCATATAATGGATATATACCACTACTACTCTTCTTTTGTTTTGATAAATTCCAATCATTTAATGGATATTGTATAGATTTAGTAATCTTACTACGATTACCACCGTAGGATGATACCTTGAAACGTTTTAAATGGATGATTAATATAGGTGGTAACATGAATAGATCAATCTTCTTTGTTGCATCAACGTGTGTTTTACACTTTGGACAGTACCATTGCTCATCACCTACTAGTAATTCTTCCTCACAATATAAATCTAAACAATCATCTAATGTATTGCAATTGTCTGATATTGGGAGTGATAGATACATGAAGGGATCAAACTTGACATTGATGTGTCCGCATCCGTCTGTACCATTGGATTGTTGTTTACATTGTTGATTGCGACATGTGATTGTACTCCTCAATTGACCTTGGAACATATCAACTATAATACTTTGATTCCGTTGTAAATAATTAGACCAACTAGTTATTGCATCACCTTCATCATTCGTACCATCACAATCTTTCTCTTCAATGTATGGTTTCTTCTTCACTCGATTCAAATCTTCATGTATACCATCTAATAAGTAGGCAAGTAATTCCTGTGAGTCTTGTTGTTCATATCCCTCAAATTGTGGAGCAAACTTACTCAATATGTTTTTAAATGATGATGGATTGTACGAAGATTTTGATCCTAACCATAAATGTTTAATTAATTCTGCATACGATGATACCAACTGTCCCTGTGTACCAAGAAAATTATCATGATTAATCTCACTTCTATAATCATATCCTAATACATAATCTGACAGTGGTATCGTATTGGATAGACATTGCAAACTGCTATTCATAAAGCATGTATTGCCAAGATTTGTTAATCCGACTCGTCCTGCTTTTGCTTTTGATGTTTGGTGTATACTATCGATACTCTCTTGCACCATCTCATGTACATGTTCATATGTTGATGCCTTGTGTTCTGTTAATGTTGCTCTCTTAACTTGCTGTTGTTGCTTGTTTCCATTATCAAATATATCGCCGTTTTGAGAGTGTGAAGTACCTGCTGCTTCGATATCGGCATCCAAACTAGTTTGTTTGAAAACTCGACTACCGACACGCGCCATACTTTGGAGTGTACTACGATTGTTGGCTGGTACTCTTCCTCTATCAGACCATTGCCGTTCGTGATTTCGTATTGGAGATCCTTGAACTACTACCACATTATCAGTATTTGATGATTTGCAATTACCCACACAATTATTACCCATAACGGACTAACCTGTTCCTGTCCTCCACCTTTCCTTCACCGTTCTTCACCCCTTGATCTCTATCTCTACCCTCAACCATCCAATTAATATGTACGGAGAATAAAGAGTAGTAAATAAATAGCGACAAATTAAATTTTATCTCAGGCACTCATGTCATAACAAAAGGCATTCATGTCATATCCTCATTTATTACAACCAATCACCATTTTCTCAATAAATGATGTAGTACCTTCGATATGGCTGTGCCTAACTGGCCGCTGCGGCGGTCGGCTATAGTAGATAGACATCTTCTTATAAAACACAAGGTATCTTTTGTTCCCGTTGGCATTTTTTTCACATTTAGGGTAGAAGGTACATACTTCCTCTCTCTCCCCATCTATTCTGTTGCGGTGAGAGTGCCAATATCCTCTACACAACCATATTAAGAAGACGAATCGTGATATTGATGTTTTCAGCTGTGTGGAGGTTACATTGTTTACGTGGTGTTGGTACAGCGTACCACATTTATTAGTTGACCTCAATTTCAATCATCCATTCAATATTTTATTATTCTCCAACTCTATTATCGTATAATAATACTAATACATCGTACTCACCAACAATAAATAAAGCAACAAATAAACGATATAAACAATACATAAATAATCAATACAAACAATTAGTTCATTGTCAATTATCCACGTAACAGTGAATAATGAATTATTCGTCAATAACAACAAAAAATAATGGAGGAGGGCGTTTTGCTCCCGATGGTAAACGTAATAATGATAATGGAATGTCGTCACACGTTAGAACCAATTATAATCCTATGGCACGTTCTAGCTCCGGATTATCTCGTATGTCAATACCTTTTAGTGTTGGTGCATTATCTAGAACATCCGTTTCAGCTGGGTTAGGAAATAAATTCCAACGTCCAATGTTGAAGAATAACAGTTCATTTAGTACTAAGGATGGTGAAGAGAAATCACCACAAACATCAACATTAGGTCAGAAACGTAGATTTGATGGTATGTCTAACTTGATGGCACGTGCTGGTAAAGGTTTGGGGCATATGAAGAATTATTCGGGTATTAAAAGGGGGGATTCTACGTCCAAAGAAAACAAAAGTGTGAAGAATACATCCCATACTAATAATGCCGTGAGAGTAGATGGCGGTGGTGCTGCAGCAGCAGAAACATCCGCGGCATCTATGGAACTTGAGGTGGATAAAGGATCTGTGGAGACGGAGCAGGAGCTGGGGGGAGAACAGCGTAACAATCTCAATCGGGAGGGAGATACTAGACACAGCAACATGGCAGGAGTATCATCAGTAGCGGTAGTGGCAGTATCTCAAGAAGTTAACAAACGGTTGACTTATTCCTCATCAGCCGATGGGAAGCGTACATCTCCTCGATTAGGTTGTGACGAGGATAGTCCATCAGAGGAGGTAAGTCTGTGGTGTGGTGTGGGGATTAGTTTGTGTTCATATTATGTGTTCTCCGTCTCATGCTTTATCTTCTCCGTATCATATTTAGTCTCGTGATGAGGTACAGGAAACACGTCTATCTGGTTCCATACTTCCTGCTTCTGGTGCATCTTCTTCTCATCTTACCCAAGCACCTCAAGTAAAGGATGCTCTGGAAAACCTCGATTTGTGGCGGCAGGAGAAGTATCGCACCGCCAGCTCTGTCGAAGCTCTCGAAGCCTCTTTACTTAGAGATTTTTCAAGAAAGGATGTAGATAGGATTATACACTGGAATGAGAATGATTGTATTCAAGGGTTATTCACTAGCACATCTGAGTGGAAGCGAATGGAGACGTTTCGTCGAGGCTTGCCATCGAGCTACGATCCCTATGTTGGAGAGCTGCAACCTTTTGATGGATACTCACCCAATCCTTCTATGGCTAGGTTTCGTTTTCATGCAAACTTTGCTCCACTCCTTATAGGCCGACTACTTGCCTTGAGTGGCGAAGGAGATGTAACCATTTGTTGGCAAATGATACGTAATTTGTCTCAAGGCGTCCTTCACAAGGGATATGGTTTTAACTCGGGTGTTGCCGATATATATTTCATGAATTCTGCTATGTTTACAAATCTCTGTCCAGTTGCTGCAGTGTTTGATTTGCTATCAAACTCTTCTACCACAAGCATGTATAACCATATTCAGCGTGGAACAGTAGATGAAATGAGTCGATTAGAAGTACAAATGCCAACATTACTCACAGGATTGACATCAACTCTCATCTTTGGAAACAATCCATATGCAACTTTCCAAAAATGGAAGAAGAAACACCCTGAGTTACAAAATGAAGGAATGTATCCACAATTAGAAAAGTTTGCACATATGACACTGTTAGCTTGTGGTTGGGCAACTATTGATGAGGTCATGTCTATCGTCAATGAACTCAGTTTAATATTTAGTACCTTGCTAGGTCTACCGTATTACGAGTTCAATGAAGAAGAAACCAGAGATATATATAATCGTGACTTTACTCTGGCAAAGATTGCCAAAGATAAAGTAAATGCTTTGTTGAAGGCAACTATTGAAGAGTTGGAAAGAACCGATGAATTGGCAGCTCTTCAGTTAAAAACCTCTACACAGAGTGCTTTTGCAGAGCAATACATTAGTAACTTGTCAAGGAATCAAGCCATTTGTTTAAAAGTATCTTTACAGCATGCTATTGACAACAACATGACACAAACAATTGCCGAACGACAGTGTAACACATGTTTCAGGAGGAAAATCTGTCCATTTAACTCAGTGTGTAACGGTGCCCTTGATAATAATCGTTTGTGTCGAGAACGATGCCAAGATCGGGTGATTCGACAGGCTGAAGAACCATTCGCTGTAATTACTATACAGCCAGAGCTTGAGTTTGGAATGTGCAATGAACCCAACTGTGGTTTTGCTGGAAAGCTACGACAGGAATGCAACAACAGGACCGAAACAAGGCACGGTCTTATGAACAATCCAATTTCATTACCAGAGCTTCAATCAAGAACAAGCAGACCAGTTGGCTCGGTCACTAATACTGCCACTCAATATTGCATGACAGGAGTGCCATGTGTAATGGAAGATAATAACAATGTTCGTATTGATAAGGAAGTATTTTGGAAGCAAACAGATGCAGCCACACGTGTCTTGGAGATTAAAGCAAATCTAACAATACTAGGCCTAGGTGATCCTTCAAGCATCCCACAAGTATTGAATATCAATCAAAAGTATCCTTTAAGTGATCGTATTTCAATCCTTCTATGGAACAATGGAAGTTATGATGGTGAGATTGACTTTGGAAACTTCCGTCTCAGAGGACTTGGTATTGGACAATATAGAGACCCCAACCAATATAGTTGTGGTTGTGGGAGTAATCGTGAAAATGAAAATCCATTGCCAGCTGACATTATTACCCGATACCAAGAGGAACGTTGAGTAATATGTATTGGTGAAGATTAGTAAGGTTGTAGTAGGTGTCAGTACATCTATCTTGGCGATTGATGTAGCGAGACTAGTAATTTGAATAGTTATGAATGATTATGTGATTCCATTTCTCTTTCATTCCATGCGGTCATTTGTTTCAATGTAGTCTTTCGACCCTCGGTTATTTCCGGTCATTAGGACAACGTCTCATGACTGCACAGCCTTTTATCAAGATCTTATAGTTACTCGAGTACTAAGATGTTATCTACTCGGTTGATCAAAAGTATACCTTTCTCTGGGCGTAATGTTTAGTGTTTATTGAAATAGAGACGAACAACTCTGTGTTCACAGTAGATTCGATAGATTGTATGTCTTGCCTCTATGATAAGTATCTAAATCCAATTTTGCCCACAAGATTAACTTTCTATTAATTGCTTTATATGATAAGTAAGATGTTCACTGCGCTGATAACAAGGCTATGCAAACGCAGTGGCAGTATACTCGCCTTGCAAACTGATCTCACTTAGTCTACAGGCTATACATAGGAGCATAAGCCTTGTTTTTTTGAGCTTAGGGTCCGCAAGAATTTTTCAACCTTCCACGTGGAATATATATGCCAATTTTCTTAGGGCTTCTTAGTGAAAATTTGATTTGCATCTTCTGTGAGTAGTAGTTTGATATTGAGATAATCA
>Ga0075439_12733_pt1 | contig 40766 bp, 33 predicted proteins | sample MintriSingleCell_FD_74264 | JGI IMG/M metagenome (GOLD analysis project Ga0075439, IMG submission 74264) | Marine eukaryotic communities from Monterey Bay, USA to study complex ecological interactions - Minidiscus trioculatus JGI Plate_4_G5... | ecosystem: Environmental > Aquatic > Marine >... | reverse complement strand
AAGGTCACATTCAGCATATTTCTAAGGCCCTCCACCATACTTTTACAGCCACATGGGGGCAGTCAAGTGTAACCCTGGCAACACTTGTTTGCAGGGTTATATCTTTGCCTAGATGAATCTATGTCAGTTCTTGACCTCTCAAGTAGCTGTATTGACTGATGGTATGATCCAAGAAGTTTGTTCTGTAGCTATAGATGTACACCAGAGCTTTACATTATATCTTATTAGTAACATACAACCTAGAGGCTTGAAGATACAGCATTTTCAAGACATGACTGCTCTTTCAATCTCAATTCAATTTGGAGTATAATACCCTCTAATTCTATATCAGAAAGATTTTTCTGCCTAAGTTGCATCATAGGCTTATGCAGTAGTTTGTTGGCAAGTCTTTTTAGTTGTCTCTGTCGTACATCATCCATTCTTGCATCCTGTTGTTCAGTCAAAACATCAACTATGGCGTAAACTTGCATTCTCAAGCTAGTGATTTGACTCGATGAGCCATTTTCAAATGACTCTAGTCTTTTGATACACTTGGAGACAGACGGCTTGATTGCACGATCCATAACGGCATCCATAATAGGCAACATGATCTCATCAGGAGTATCATCTTTTGAATACTCTTTCAAACTAGAGATCTCTGGTATTGCAACCTCATTCCTCGCCTTCTTACCAGCTGTCAATGCAGTATCTAAAAGCGTCATTATTCGACCACGAGATGTGGAGTCCTGAGTGCTTGCTTTGTTTCTGTTGATCTCTAGTCTTCCTGTGCTTGACCGTCGTCTGTTATGCCTATTTTTTCCTTTGTGCTTCTTATGAGCATCTCTTTTAGCATGTATATCACCCATCACTGATACTATTTCCACAGCTCTCTTCAACTGCATTAGTATATGTGCATCTTGTGAATCGAATGGTCTAAAAATAACTTCAGAAGTAGATTTATCTGGCCGAGTAGCTAATCCACTTGCAACAAGACATAGATGAGTGCTGATAGAATGAGAACCCTCTATATGTTTGAGCTCGTTTGCTATCAGATGCACTTCTTTTTCTTGTTCTTTTGAAGATTGATATGATGTAAAATGAAGCTGTTGTTGAATAGTATACGCTACAGCATATTGTGTTGCAATTCGTTCTACAATAGTATCATTGTTTGTATCCGATTGTAACACGAATATAATATCCATTCTTGCACATGTTGATATTACCGAGCACTCCGCTATAGTAAATGAAGTTTCTTCTATTGCTGCTTTTGCATTATTGGTAATGTAGCTCGACGAAGAAGGTGTTGTATTATTGGTAATATACTTTGAAGAAGAAGGAACGTCTATAACAATATCATTATCTAATGATGTTTGTGTATTCTTCAATACGACTTTCATCTTGGTATCCTCATCAATAACAACATGTATCTTCATCCCGATAAACAATTCCTGAAATTGTTGTATAGCCAAAACTCTTGGTATAAACTTAATACGAGACCGACGTCTTCTGCGTTGTCTTCGGGGTGTATAGTGATCTCCGGTGATGCTGTCCTTCCATTGCCAGCATTTTTTGAGTAGGATATTGATGTCTATATTAGAATTATTATCATTCTCGTCATCTATTGAATCAGTATCCGTATATGGAAGTGAAACAAGGTGTATATTATGATGGCTTTGTAATGAAGTCAGAAGAGGACATGCTGTTGTCGATGGTATGTTGACTGTGATGGGTGATGGTTTTGCAATATGATGGCATTTATCATGTGTTACAAAACTTGAGATAAATACGATTTCTACTGCAAATAATATATAGAAAACGAAAGCTACCGCAGAGTTGATGATCATTATACATATGGTGTGGATAATTAGATATTGACTACTATCCGCTTGTGCTCTAACTAACTAATGACAACCACTGGGTGTCTTTAGTTTATAGGGTCCATCGGATTGATGATTGCTAATTTTTTTACTCTTATTTGGTACGTACTCTTAAAAGCATATACTGGCCGACATGGTACTCTTACGGAGAAACACATAGTGAATGCCAAATCGTCAAATAATACCCATATAATTTATTACTACACCTTACAATATGCAATATAATATCGATACACAATCGTGAAGTGCCCTCGTTATTAAACACCTCATAATTGTTGCAAATCAAATAATACCCACCCACCACAAATACCAAAATGACAGAAGGTTCTCGTAAACGACGCAATACTGACGGGTCATCTAAAACAAAAACATGGTCAATATCATTAGTCATCCTATCAGTTGTATTAATACTATCAATTTCAAACATTACTGAAGAGTCTAATAATATTACTCAAGAACAACGCCGACACCTTCTCTCCAACTTTGATGTGGCCGGACCAGAAGAGAATATATGGCGTAGAAACTTACGTGCCAAACGTCGGAGAACTAAAAAGAATGCAGAGAGAAAGTTGTTGCAACAACAAGGTGATGATACACCCACATTAATGACCGATTCACCAGAGGGGGAAGCCAACCCTATGAAACGTATGGCTGTAATTGATCGATATTCGGATCGGTACCACTTCGATGACTGTGTAGGTGAGACGATTGCAGACTGTGAGGCAATCATTAATGCCAAGGTTATGATTGCCCAAATCACAGAATCTGGTGAATTTAATAACCAAACATCATTAACAATGGATATACGAAAGATTCGAGAGTTGACAGACTACTCATATCATAAAGTAGTCATTCGTACGAATTTAGATGGTGATCAGGCGGATGGTATCTTCGAGGATGGGATGATATATTATCCGTGGCCCTGGATGGTTAATGGCGTTGGTCAAGATATTGGTCCGTGGTCATGTCAGACTCTTGGTGTGCATGACTCTCCAGCCGCTTGTTGTACAAAGATACAGGAGGATATTGATTATCCCGATGATAATGGGAATTATATTGCTTGTTATGTCGAGGAGCCAGTTGGCGGCCCTAACAACCCCATTCTCGATGGCAGGAAAGTCCGTGTTAGTACTGTTTTATCATGTGAAACTGCCTTATTTGATTACCTTTAAACCCCGTGCACTAACAAATGCTATCATCTCTCTTTTGTCTTCGTAAATCGTTACACGCGCATCTTCCAGGGTAATCGTAGTTGTTGGAGGAGACGAAAAGGTTGTCCGTGCACCGATCAATCATTAAAGAGAAAGATTTCCACACTTTAGTTGGTGTATAGAGAACGTGTTAGTTATTTAGTGTGTAAAATTAGAATGCGTTACTTTACTTATTCATTTCATTAATCTTTTTGGACATATCTTTGTAGAATATTAAATCCAAGTAAGGTTCTTCCCAGCAACGATGATTCTCCACATTAGTCAAAAAGGCATCAAACATATCAGCAGTTACGAACTCATTCGCGTTGACTAAGTTAAATAAACCTGTCTGTTCATCAACTGTCATCTTCTTCCTCTCGGTAATATCATATTTTTTCAAGCTATCCTTATCTCCTGTAATCAACACTACATCCATTTCTGCAGCATGTAACTTTTGGGGTGTCATCAAGCCATTGAGGTTACGATCAATACCAACAAAGATTGGATATTTGGGGCTGTTCTCCCTTGCCCTTATCTTGAGATAGATGGCTTCAATAAGTTTGATTTGAGCTCGACTGATAGATCCTTGTGTCGCAATAGTGACAGTCTTCTTCTTCAGTTCATGTGTTGTCCATGACGTTTCCCTATCGTTTCCCCTCTTCTCCAAAGCCAGTTGATAGTCCACATCTTCACTGACCGTCAATTTAATATCATACCGAACACCCTTGTAAGATACAGTACCATCTTTGGGGTTGTAAGTTTCCCACATCTTGTGTATATTAGGTGCACCTGCATTGGCAACAGTGGTTGGTAGGTTGCAATCAATCCATACCTCTCTTTCCTCACTCAAATTTCGGGGACATAAAAACTTAACGCCACCCCTAATGACACCCCTCAAATGAGGCTCAATGTTGAGGTCGTAGCCAATTGTATTGGGTACTAAATTGTTGACCTTTTCAAGTATCCGACTAATTGATTCGTTGATATATTTTGCAACTTCCTGTGCAGAATTATCACGGGCGAAATTTTTCGTTGCCATATCCCCAATGTCTTCATTACTTACAAATATCCCGGTAACGACAGCAAACCCAAGTATGGCTGTCAATGTAATATCATCAGATAATGCCCCAATGGTACGGGGGAGTTCAATGTGTTGATTTTGCTTATTATGCTCAGTTACCTCAATAATTTGGACGGCATAATCTTGGAGAATAGTGTCCAATGCCTTGACAATCTGTTGTTGTTTTGGTGATAGTTTGCTAATGATTTGTTCCCTCTTCTGCTTCTGTTTGGTGGTTGTAGTCATGTAACGCTTCAACCAACTCGCATCTTGACCAGCACCATCTAAACGAGCAGCAGCATTATCAAATGAATCATCAGCCTCCTCAGGCTTACCCGCGGCATCACCAGCAACCACCTCTTCTTCTTCTTCTTCATCTTCTTCTCCTGCTTTGTACTCCTCATCCTTGTCCTCATCCTTGTCCTCCTCCATGTCGTCCTCCTCCTTGTCCTCTTCCGTATCCTTACTAAGTGAAGAGGTACCACGGCGTGTACGCGGTGTTGAGGTACGGCCTTCCCTATCCTCTGTATCCCCAACGGCACCACCAGCAGCCTCTTCTTCAGAATCCTTGGCCTCCTCTTCTTCACTTGGTTTGTCCTTATCAATATCCATACCACCCTTACCACTTTCCACAATAGCTGACGAATCCTCAACCTCCTTTATTTCTGATACATCACTCATCTCATCATCCTTCTCACCATCTTTCTCACCCTCTTCCATATTATCCTTCTCACCATCTTTCTCACCAGTGCTAGAAGAGGTAACATCACGACGTACACGCTTTGAAGCACGTCCATCTTCGTCAATATCTCCACCCTCACTTTTACATAACGCATCATATTCTTTACATAACTCATCAAATTCCTTTTGCAATTTACTTAATTGTTGTTTCAACTGATGATTGTCACGATGTAAATTCGCATTAGACTCCCCCATTGATGTTGTAACACTTACTTGTTCCTCGAGACTTTTTTCCAATACTTCAATTCGTGCATTAAGATTATCACTTAGACGTAAATACACATCATTATAATGTTTGAACCTCTTGCTTCCATCATTAATGAATTTACTTTGCTCTTCAATTTTGGCTAGAGCATTATCTAATAGATGCCTTTCAACCATACCGTCATCTTCCTCATCCGACTCTTCGATTTGTAGTTGATCCTGTAACTGCTGTTGAAGTGCTTGTGCTTCGGATTGAGTATTAACTTTTCTAATAATGTCTTTTACTATTGCAATAGCTTCTTTCTTATCACCGTGTTCTTCATCTTCTAAAAGACCCAATATTTCTTGGAAGTCCTCGATTGATGCATGGCAAGAATTGGCAGTAAGCTGCCCAATCCAAATATTAATATTTGACATGTTGATTGTATATAAATTGTAGCAGACCTGGGGTACCAAGAGAGTAGAGAGGTTGATCAATTAGCCACACAATTAAGATGCATGTCTGATATTGAAGATTACCTGGTTTATGTTACTACCATTGAATCGACTCTTCTATTATCTCCCGTATGATGTTGATGACAAACGATGCCGTTCGGGCACAGTTTCTTTGGAAAGCAGCACTTGTAGTAAAGGGTACCACACCGTCTGGGGGTACCCAGCATTATTGTATGTGTGCAAATGCAATTGGCGGTGTTGAATGTGAAAAAGGAGAGTATGGAGCACAACGATTATGTAAACTACATAAAACATGTTATTATAACTTTTTACTGCCAGATGGGCGATGCAAATTTATCGGATGTACGGCAATTAATACCAACGCAACCATGCATAGTAAACGAAATGGCTTATGTAAGAGTCACTTTGATCTTATTGAGATTGTACAACCAATTCTTGCCACCATTCCCTTCCCAACACTACCAGGCAACAATGCATCATCCCTTGATATATACCAGTATAATAAGGCTTCAAACCACGGAAAGATTACGATGACGTATGTAAAGGCTTTAGTTGCTGATCATCTTACACAAAATGGTATAAACATTCCCACTGATAACGAACGTATTAATATTGGTATGCCCGATAGTTTAGTATCAGCACTTGGTAAAGCAGAGGATGGTTGGAGTATTGAGATATATAAAAGTTCTGACACCAGATCTACCGCCAGATACTTCTTTATTTGCATATTTATTCCAGAACGTTACCGTTGTTTACATAAGGATTTTGAGAAATTCAACGAACAGAGTTCACGAGTTCAGTTTGAGGAGTTTATCAATAATGATTTGCCAACTGTGCTTGAAGTTGAAGATAGTTGGGGAGCGATGCCATTAACACCCACAGCTATTAAATTCTTCATCAAAAACGAAGATGTGTACAACGATGTACAAACGGATCAACATATCCATGGGCTGCCACTTCCAGCAGAGATGATGCCATATTGTGATTCTGGAAATGAGAATGAATGGACTTTTAGTGTTGTACGATATGTCGATGTGACTGTAGGACACTCTACATCTACAAAGTTTCATCTCCCCAGTGGTATGATATTACCCAACGATATAAAGAAAGATCCCAATGGCTTAATATGCAATCAAACTATATACAGGAAGGAGCATCTTATAGAAGCACTGGAAAAGATGTGTAGGCCGTTTGTACCCGATGACTTTGATGAAAATGTTATATCAGCTGAAGAAATAAGGGAAGATAAGGATGTCTTACTACAATTACGCTGGGAAGTATTTCGTAAGGTGAATGCAAATAATGAATTAGTTAGTAAGTTTGAACACTCAGTGGATGAGTATACGGTTGCGGATAATGCCAAGCAGAACGATATTGTATCGGATATTAGGAAAGGGCTAGTTGGTGAAGGCTGGAGAGTCCTTATTGAGGTATTTGACGAAGAGGATAGTGATGAGGAGAAGGAAGATAGTGGGGACGAGGAAAAGTCGACCGGGAGTGGCGAGAAGGGAGGGAGTGAGGAAGAGGATAGTGTGGAAGAGTCCGGCGAGGAAGAAGGAGGTGACGGAGATGATGGAGAGGATGAAGAGGAAGGGAGTGGTGAACTTGAGTTTATGAATGTACTTAGAAATGAAGGTATGTTTAGCACAATTGGACATAAAATATTCAAACATTTGGGTTGCAAGAGGAAGTATGCAGAAACCACGGAGGACAAATGGAAAGAACACGAAGAAGAGGCAAGTAAAGTTGCTGATCTATTGGCGTGTCAATGCACTTTCGATACTCACCTTGGTGCGCGGGCAGTGGCAGTAAGCGGCAAAAACAATACAAAAGAGGCTTACAAAGATCTACTTTTACGTCATTATAAGTATGTGGGTACGTACAGACAGGCATAATATAGACAGGCATAATATATTAGATCTATGAAGTATGATTTTGCGGGCCTAACAACCCAATTATTGATGGCCGTGTGATCGTAGTTGTAGGAGGGGATTCCAAGGTTGTAAGGCCTCCCATAAATCATTAGTTTTTGGAGTAGAGGGTGTGATTTATATGTGGATTGTAGCATTAACTTGTAGAATGTACAGCATTATTGAACTGAGAGACTAATAGCCTTCATCTCTATCTAAACATTTCTATACATATAACTCCTCATGGTGCTAAAAGAGCACTAGCTTCCCAATAAGAAAGGCACAAGCCTCACCAAAACTAAACTTTTCTATATATAACACCTCTCGGTCATAACTCCCCGATCTCTTCTTGGCTGTAGAGCTTTCCATATGCCCTTGTCTATTCTACTGATATTTGACGACGTCAAACACTACCGTACCTCATTAGAGTCGACTTGTTGCTGTTTAGATAAGTTCCCGAAAACTCCCTGGATGATTCTGTGCAGATAGTACAATCACGATGACTTCCGTAGAGAATAGCTCCAATCTCTTTTCCACAGATAAATTTGTTATCCATACAAAACCAAAACGCTATCAGACTACTAATGATTTCAAATGAAAACTCGAGATAGTGAGCTGGGACTTCTCCCTTCATATCGCCATCATCTGTTCGCCCCATACAATTATACACTGCTAATTGGATGACTGCCACAAGACACGCTATCCCTGCCAACAATACAGTAGTACCCTCGAATTGACACAGCGACCACAGTAGAACAAGGTCAACAAAGCTCATTGTAAGCTCATTGAGATATTCAATCTGATGACTAATGATTTCAAAGTATTCATAATTCAATATTACTAATACCATTGGTATACTTGTTGCTACAATGTTGAAGAATAGGATCAATCGAAGCATAAGTGGATTATCATATATGTTTAGTATTGATTTCGGTGTGCTTGTTAATGATATACATTCCACCAAGGCAAATACAAATGTGCCAACAAACTCTAGGCAATGAAAACTGTATGTAGATAATGTAGTGATATGTATCAACGAGGTTTAATGGATGTTGTGTTGTGAGGTAAACAAGTAGACCATAACACTTACGACTTTTCAGACACAGGAGGCTCTTCGTTGTGAGAATTGACATAGTTGACAACAATCAGTGCCATATTTATACCACTAGCATGCATATGAAAGTTAGAAAGGATTGTGTACATATGATATGCACAAACATATACAAAACTTACCAATATCCCAAACATATCATAGCCAATGTAAGGTTAGTATTGAGCATACGTCTCATTTCATCAAGACGGTATACCAATAGTATATTGGATGAGAAATTGAGTGGCTCCCCTCCTCCTTTGGTTGGAGAAGAAGTGCTTATCTTATCTGGTGACGGTCGACAAAGTTCATAGTCATTAATCAATTTAATTTTCTCATTGTTGCTTTTTATACAACATCCATTATCACTCATTTTGCAATAATTTGTTTCTCCTTCTTCTCGAGTTGTCTCCTGTATCGTTACCAGCAATATTTAACACCAATGACATGAGATAAGCTGCTAGCATTCGTAATGAAAACAGACTTTTGGCGATTTAACCACTCCTAGCTCTCCACCCACCAATAATAGGATGGTAGTTGTTATGTTGATGAGGAGTTGGTACTGTTGATATTTAATCAATAGATCAATTCTTCATACTCTTTTCGTTGGCAGTGTCGTGATTTCCCGGAGTCTCAAGGGAGGTAACAATTTCATACCTCACACACAACACAACAAAAAATTATTATACATAAGAACATTGAAAATTGTAAAAATCAATACATACGGTACCGTCAGTGCAAATACAGTAAAGTATCACATTATCTACTGCAATATGGCCCCATCTGAAGATGAACTACGAGATGCTCTAGCATCTATCTTGTTAAAAGATGAAGATGAGGGAGTTGTTGAAGGAATAGATGGAGATATCGTATCATATCTCTCTGGTATGCTTCATGAGAGTGGATTAGATGATATAGAAGAATCGATCGGTCCTTTCCTTGAAGGTTATGGCTGTGATGATGATTTAGTTAAGCAATGTGGAGACGCTGTATTGCAATGTGCTGCTACGAAGGATACTGATAACATGCACAAGGTTATTAATGGAGATAATAATGATGATGCCAAAAAGGAGGGTGCTGTGAAACTGAAGCAGGGCATCATTAACATGGCATCTGGTTTAACTGATCAGAGTGAGGCTGAAGTGGATGCTATTAATCACATGTGGGGGAAAGATAATAAAGTTGCCGCGATGACCAATGTTGAACGTGATGCTCATGACTCTACAGTCTCTGCCAAGGATAAACGAAAACAAAGAAAAGAGTTAGAGGCTGCAAGGAAAGAGTATGAAGCACGAGTTGCAATGCTGGAAGCCGAGGAGGAAGGTGAGGCTGGAAAGGCGTCAGTATCCAACATGGTTATTCCTGACTATCGATCAGGAAGGAATGAGAAAGACATTCATTTAAGTAATGTTTCATTGAGTTTAGATAACGGTACATCTCTTTTGAATGATGGGCAGTTAAAGCTTGCTCATAAAAGAAGATATGGTCTAGTTGGGGCCAATGGTGTTGGTAAGACGACGTTGCTCAAAGCAATTGCAGCATTTGAAATCGAGGGCATGCCTCGACATCATCGAATATTACACGTGCGTCAAGAGATTAGAGCAGCCGGCGGAGAGATCAGTGTGTTACAGGCTGTAATGGATGCTGATATTGAGCGAAATACATTGATGGCAGAGGAGAAGGAGTTGATACAACGTCTGGAAGGAGAAGAAGTAGAAGGATCATCAACAAAAGAAAAGCTGGCTAAGCTGAAGGAGGCAAATGGTGTTGCAGATTCTACATTTAATGCAGATTTGAAAAGATTAGACGAGGTGTACGAGAGATTACAAGTGCTGGGCTCTGATTCTGCTGAAAGTAGGGCGTCAACAATTCTATCTGGTCTACAATTTACCCCTTCAATGCAAAGAGGGCCAACTTCTGCGTTATCCGGAGGATGGCGGATGAGAGTTGCATTGGCAGCCGCACTTTTCATAGAACCTGATCTCCTCATGTTAGACGAACCGTAAGTAGATATATGATGTTTCTTTGCTTATCTATTGCATGTGTCAAGAGCCAAAATGACCTAACCACTTGACGATGGTATCTTAATGATCTAGAACAAACCACCTTGACTTGGAAGCAGTGCTATGGCTTGAGAGTTATCTGCAGTCATACCGGCATACCATTGTTGTTGTCAGTCACGACCGTAGCTTCCTTAATGAAGTTTGCACAGATACAATCGAGTTTAAGAACAAAAAACTGACATACTATAAAGGTGATTATGACACATATGTCAAGACAAGTGATGAGATGATAAAGAATCAAATGAGAGTTTATCAAGCGTATATGGACAAGAGAGAGCATATGATGGAATTCATTACCAAGTTTAGAGCTTCGGCAAATAGAGCAAAGTTGGTGCAAAGTAGAGTAAAGGCCGTAGAGAAGATGGATCTTGAGGCTCCAGAAGCGGTAGTCGTTGACAGCCTATGGAGATTTAGTATCCCTAATCCAGAACCTCTTGGAAGACCCATCATATCAATCGATGATGTATGGTTTGATTATGCACCCACCGATGAAGAAACGGGTACAAAGAAATCTAAGGAACAGTGGATACTTCAACAGGTCAACTTTGGTGTCGACTTGGACTCCCGCATCGGTATACTAGGACCAAATGGGTAAGTTTAGTATGCTGTGAACATATCAACCTTGTGCTTAAACCTCATAAACTTTGATAACTTTCTATACACAGAGCTGGAAAATCAACCCTACTGAACCTCATAATGGATAAGCTTACCCCCAATAAGGGATCGATTTCACGCAATGGTAATCTGAGAATAGGACACTTTACACAACACTCAGCTGACAAGTTTGATCTTCAGTTATCAGCAGTCGAGAATATGCTGAACTTGTTCGAAGGGACTGACGATCAGTTGATGCGATCATTCCTTGGTAAGTTTCAAATACAAGGAACCGATGCTCTAAAGCCCATGATGATGCTCAGCGGAGGGCAAAAAAGTCGAGTTGCATTCGCTTCTCTATCATATCAGAAGCCACATGTTATTGTGATGGATGAGCCGTGAGTATTAGTATCTGTGTGGTCGTTTAGTATTGCCTCTTCATTGCATCCCTCTCACACATTATACTTCCTCTTTTAATATTGGCAGTACGAACCACTTAGATATGGAAAGGTGAGTTGTCGATAACGTTATAAGTATTGGTATTTGTGTTCATTGAGCTAATCCACCATCTCTCTCATGTCATGACCATAACATAGTATCGATGCACTAGTAGAGGCAGTGAAGGACTTCAGAGGGGGCTTAATTGTTGTAAGTCATGACCAACATTTCATTACCAATACATGTTCAGAGCTTTGGGTGGTAGGAGAGGGAAAAGTTGCTCGGTTCCGAGGCGACTTCAACGATTACAAGAAGGAAACACTAGAGCGGACAAGAAAGAGAGTTGCCGATAGTGTTAAATCTCTGAGTGCTATTAACAACTAATGTTCAATCATTCAAGTTATTTTAATTCCAAACAAGTATTCAAACATCTCTATATATACAACCATCACTTCTCTAACATACTGGTAAGGTATCATCTAACTATTGACGATCATTGCTCGATAGAAGTTGCAACAGATAGAGAAATAAGTTGATAATGTCAAGATACAACATTATTGCCGCTAGCACGTACTCATGTGGACTGAGCTTGTCCATAATTAGCCATGTGTCAAATAAAATGTAACCACTGAAGAGGATGCAGCCTAGAAGAGCATAGACTGGAAGATGCGCGTTTCACAGGTTCAAGAAGATTAAGAGAGATAATATAAACTTCTGTTAGAATATACGACTTGTAAACGCAACTTGTCAATACTTCATATTGAAAACTTGATTCCATACGACAAAACATACTACTAATACTAACGCGGACTTTCCATATCCTGTCTGTACACCAAAGATCATTGCTAGGAATCCCCATAGTATAAGAGCTCCCAACCCCATTGATAAATTCTCGGTATGAAAAATCGATTTTTGATTGGAAGGTAAATAATGTTAATCCAATGAAGATTGCCATTGTGAGGAATACAGCATCTAGAACTATTCCCTGATATCCCTCATTACAGTATATGGTGACCACATTACCCACTAAAAAAGCTTCCGCAAATGTGAATGCCCACAAAAGATACATATTTGTTGGTTCTTTATCTTTGTAGCACATTAATGCAAATATAAGAATGAAGGATGATACCATTGATAACATTACTGGCCAACCGTGTGTCAACACATATACTTGTGTAGGTGCATGCAATGTCATAAATACGGAGACACAGAACGTAAAAAGGAGTTGAAATGCAAGAATAGAATAAACCTTTCTAATGAAGATCTTCCTTGTCTCTCTATCCCACCCTAAATTCTCTAGAACTGTTGCTTCCTGTAAAATATTCGCTTCTATGTCATCATCGTGATAATTCTTTAGACCAATTGGATATGCTTTTGGACCAGCACCACTGCGAGGATCATTCAAAGGTAACGCCTCAGCAAATGGGATGTCATCTTCACCTGGGTTGTCGTGTAGTTTACTAACGACTGTCATGGTTTATGTTCTCTTATCGTACTCTATTTACTATTTTGAGTATCAAGAATCAAGATATATAGAATCTAATTTTTGAGCTGATGTATCAGTATCAGTGAATTTTCGTCAGTTTATTATCGATTGTTGTTAACAGCACTTGAACTTTGCCGAGTGGTATTATGCGTTTGCTGGACGTATATATTTTGTCAAAGTACCTATCGTATTGATCATACATACCTTATCAGTATGTATCCGATGATTGCGGTATCCTACCTATCAGAAGGTTACCTACTCCGCCAAGGGGAGCGAGAAGAGCAGAGGTACCAATTACTTGTAAATGTAAATCAATCAAAGACTTTCTTATCTTAAGCATACATGGTATAGTCTATCTTTAACATGCGCTGATAATCTCATGCATCTTTATCAATCTCAGTACTCCCCACTCAGCAACCATTCTATATCAATTCTGGACATGTTGTCTCTAGAAGTGGGTACAACATAATATGCCATGATTTATCTGATCATATGAAGGAGGATCCCATCATATGCATTCTTGATGTTCTTGCATTTGATGATTGTATGCTGTTCTTCCCCGAATATATCTTTTCTCAGCAACAATCATATGCAATCATAATACTCATGGTCTCAAATCATTCCCATCTGGACCAACACATCCCTTTATAAGTATAACATTTCCATACGGACGTCTTTCCATTGTTTGTATAACGGCATAGCATTTCTTTGCCTCACCATAAAATGAAAATCTTTCAATCGGCTTAATTTGACACTCTCCACAATGTTTGTTTATTGCAATGCGCATTTGATTATGTACTTCTTCTCCAGCAGCTGGTAATTCAACCCCCTTTTGTGGTGCCATATACATTGCTTGCTTCTCCTCAAAGAAATCTAACGGTAAAACACTACATATAGCGTTGATGACTTCTGGGAGAGACACTGACAATATGATATGCTTGCCCGATGTTGTATGTTTTGATGTAGCTGCTGCTGGGAAATTACAATCCACCATGGCTAACTTATCTCCGTGGCCCATCGACCGAAGTATATGCAGTACATCTGCTGTAAGTAAAGGATCGATACCTTTTAGTAGCCCCATTATACTACTAGCGCTTTCTCTTGAGAGGAGAGAAGCTGGGGAGAAGTGAGTTATGTACATAAAAAATGCATAAGATATGCACAACAGATGAAGGAAAGCTGCAGGTACTTACTGCAACGGTACACACGATGGTATTAACTAGATATATCCTCCAACGCTGTGCTCGATGGTGTATGTTATGTTGTTTGTTAATCATTGTCAACTAATACTATGCACCACTACCTAACCTATCGCTAGATTGCCTAAAGATATGGCGATAAAACGACTTCAAGACTCGATTGACAGCTAGCGTTTGTATGAACTGCGTGTACGCTGCTATGCTCTCAATCCAAGGTACTTCTCTACTACACACACCGATATCATCTTACTAATTAATTGATCTTTATGATGGTATTATCGTTATCATCTCTATCGCTTGTAGCAGCCTTGCTGCTATTATGCTGTGTCGAAAGAGTAACTTCATTCACAGCAAATTATTCATCATCAAGATTGCCAATAAAGACTACATCATTGATACCAAATAATAAGAATCGTCATATCAATAGTAATAAAGTATATAAAGTATATAATACAGTACCGACAACAACAACAACTCTTCAGATGAACGGCGGTTCCAATGTAGATGGTTCAAAAGAAGGTCGTGTTCTCTTGATAATATCATGTTTGGCTGTTGTTTGGGGTTTCTCTATACCACCCGAATTTAGGCGTGCTCGAATTTGCACTGAGGAACAGGTGGCTGCCGCTGCAAAGGAAGCGCATTGTACTACTTTCGATAATTGGAAATCAGAATTAAGTCAGTATTATAAAGATGGGGGTGGAGTGAAATTTAATTTCTCGGTAGAGGGAAGAGGAGGGGACGAACCAGAGCAAAAGTATTTATTATAGACGGAAGGAGAGAGTAGAATGTATGGTTAATGTTATTATTCATACCAATTAATCTTAAGGATGAATTAACCACGGAATGATATTGTTCTGAAGGTAGTATCATCAGGATACCTTAGATGTACAAAGTATATACATGATTCATTTCAATCATGTTACAATGAATTGGATACATAAGAAAGTATTGTAGAAGAGGCATGTATGGATTGCAAAGGATGAACATTAGGCACACAAATACATCATCACATGAATACTATACCATCATATCCAATACAATCCTTACGTAAAGAGGATCCTGCTCAGACCAGAGCCGTAACTCTTAAGGTTGATTTGGCAGGGACTGCTTCTAGATTGCAAAGGCTGGTTAAAAAGATTGATATTGTTCGTAATAATCGATGTGAGGAGGACCTCGACACTTTCGAAAAGAAAGAGATCGAGCTAGCTGGTGCTAAACGTATACTTGCGGATAGAGAATCATTAATCAATCGACTTGAGGCGATGAAGACTAAAACAGAAGAATCAGACGACACAAAGCATGAACTGGATAAGGTGAAAGATTTGCTCAATAATGAAATCGAGAAGAAGAATGTGTTACTGGCTCGAATCATTGAGTTGACTCACTTCGTTGACGAAAGGAAAACAATCGAGAAGGAGTTCAAATCTTGGATAGTTGGGGCCTTGATCGCTGAGGGAATGGGAGAGTTTGATGATCCTCACGAGCTTTTGGTTCAATGTTTCATACAAGCATTCTCTTGAGTTTGAGATTAAGATAACTATAGATATTGTTTGTCATAGTAAATGATGCGATTTGCGTCCCTATTTCACTACGAGCGAGATAGCATATGTTTGAACTTTTGTAAGGAAATGGCTACATGTGTAATATTTTATCTCATCGGTATCCTCGCATTACGCCTCAATTGATCATTGGCGTCGAGTAGGTAGGAACCACCTCCTATAATATATGGCTTCTACTCCTAGTACCCAAACCATATTAGATATCACTTATCAACTACTACGAGTTGCAAAGGGCGTTCGTTATACCGCCGATTTTTCTAAATATCATATGCAAAAGATCAAAGATCTATCTAACCAATCATAACTTTAGTGTTGGGCTGACGTTGTGTTTGTACATACCAATCACAAGTGATTAACGGGGCATAGAGATGTCGGCAGCAACAGATTACGACGATAATATTAGCAGCAAAGGTGCTTGGGTAGGTATAGACCTGGGCACCACCAATTGTACCGCAGCAGTGAGTTTATTGATGTTAAATTGTGTGTACATCTTACCAAACAAACAACTTTACCACCTCACAACCATATACAACAACTTTAGTGTTATGACATATCAAGATCACGATGTAAAGTACTTCGACTTGGATATAAAGATTTAGCACGTCCTCCATCTAATGGTGGTAGCAAAGGAGGGAAGATTGTACCATCTGCTGTGCTATTTACTAAAGACGATTGCAATGTGGTTGGCTATGCAGCAATTAAAGCTGATCAAAATGCTCTGCAATCAGGTAGTGCACTAGTCACATCATTCAAGCGTGTAGTAGGAATGACGTCAAGACAAGCTACCGAATTGAGAGAGTCTGATCCAAGCTTTTGGAACTCATTGCCCTTCAATACTGTCATTATAGATGATGAAAGTTTAGATAATGTGGATGATAATGAAAACAAGCAATACACAAAGACAACAGATGTTAGTTTGTCTGATGTGCTTGGTGGCAATATAACAAGTGAGAATGGTAATGAAAACTTACATCAATCAACACCGGAGAATGAGTTGCAAGAAGGTATTGGTATACAAATATCAGCGGAGTGCTCAGTATCACCATTGCAAGTTACAACTATTCTCCTACAATCTATACGGACTGCCGCATCTGATTATCTAATGAATAACAATAGATCCAGGATACAAGCCCCGGGTTTACAAGAAGAAGGAGATGTCATACAAAACTGTGTAATTGGTGTGCCAGCACACTATAGTCATGCTCAACGAAGAGCCATACAGAATGCAGCCAAGAATGCAGGTTTTACTGGTCAAGTTAGTGTAATGACCGAGAGCACTGCTGCAACAATGGCTTATGGTCACTTCGTTTCTCCTAATATAAAACGAGATAAAGAAGATAAGGAATCCGGAGGAAAGAACATACTCGTCTTTGATATGGGAGGAGGAACAACTGATTGCACAATTACAAATATAGACTTCAAGGATGATAATGTTCGATTTCGTGTTGTAGCAACATCGGGAGATAGTTGCTTGGGAGGTGATGATGTAGATGAGCTTCTAGCTCGATATGTTTGGAAGGAACACATATCATCAAGAGCGATAGCAACCACGAATTGGAAAGCGTCTGAACATCAAGATCTTATCAGTGCATGTCGTTGCTCTAAGGAAGAACTTTACGGCAATGATAACAAGAACCAAGATGATGGAGTTGCCAAAACACAAATTACTTTACACGATGACAAAACTATCACGATCACTAGAGAAGAGTTCGATTTGGCAATACAACAACTAATTGATCGTGCAGAACAGGTAGTTGACGATGCTTTATCAGTGTTAGATAATCAACAGAAGCAATCTACAACAGAGATACATGAGGTCGTGCTAGTCGGAGGATCAACATACATACCAACTATTAGATCAATGCTCAGTCGCAAATTTCCACCACCTCTTGAGTTATGTACATCCATATCCGCCATGACAGCTGTAAGTGAGGGGTTAGCCATTCAAGCTGCACTACTATCAAAGACAGTACCATTGTATGAGCTCAGAAATGCTATGATGCTAGATGCATTGCCTCATTCTATTGGTGTTTGGGTACAACACGAGAGGAGTTCTTCAGATGAAGTACCATTTATCAAGGGACAGATAATACAATCCAACAGCGAGAATCAAGGTCATTACATAGAGATATTAAAGAAAGACTCTTCTCTCCCCTCTATGGGATCACAAACATTTACACTTGCAAATATCAATCAAACTGGAGTGACTGTAATCGCTGCAGAGTGTATTGGTCCAGGAGATGTGTATCAATGTATGGGGGTGTTTGACTTCTTACTATGTCGTTTACACGACAAAGATGATGACTGCAAAACAAGACAAGTCAAGATTGGAATGACGTTAGATACTAGTGGACAGTTTACAGTGTCTATATTTGACGAGAAAGATCCAGCTCATCTTGAAAAGCGACGGAGATATCTCAAAGAAAAGGCCAACGATGGTACTTCAGGAGAGTTCATGAGCCATTTGTATGAAGATGAAGAAGACAAAATACCATCATGTTCTGCAACTGAGATAGCTTTAACTCTGTTCTGTATCATCTTCTTTGCTTTGTATGTAGCTGCCAGAGTTGCCTTTAGTGATATGACTAAAGAGATCAACGAGCTGTGATATATCTCATCTCACTTGAGATCGTTCTAGATAAAGATAGTGAAGTTATAAGATAGCACTATACTTTGCAAACAAAAGGATACTAAGTTATATAGAGGTACATTTACCCCAACCTTTCTCAAACAGATTCTTCTATACAGTCTCCAAGTTGCTAATCAACATACTGGAGAAGGGGGCGTCCGGACACACAGAAGCAGAGGATAAGCTTCATACAATACATTGTGCTCCGACGCGCTTGACAGCAAAGTAAAGAGCGTAATCCGTTGTAGCTGTCCTACTACCCCAATAGAAATCATCAGCTGATCCATCGCCGCCGCATGCGTTCTCAGCCCCATACGAACTTGATGGATCTCCTGATAGATAAGGTCCTGCTTTGAGTAGTGCTCCTGAAACCCCAAATGCCGTCATCGAAACTAAATTTTGTATTGGAATAGTAACCGTCGGGGCCTGGATTCTGACCAAGTTGGCCGGCACCAGGAGCAGAGAAGGTAGTACTTGTAGTATTGCTAACATCAACTACCTCCGTTCCATCAATGTTCAATACATAGGCATAGAGCTCTCGCTTTTCATTTGGAGCAAAAAGATGTTTCAAATCAATGTCATCTTCTCCAACATAGTCACGATAAAGCTGAGCAGCAGTGCCACGGAAGCCAGTGTTATCAAACCCGGCAAAGAGGAGGTAAGGGTGGCCATTGAGAAGACTGTTGTCGAATCCACTGGAGGGTAGGATTGGATTACAGGAGCACATGAACTCGTCTAGGCTGAACTTGCCTAGCTCAGTAATGTTTGTGGTACCACGCATACTTTCAGCTATGCCATTGTGGGTTGGTGTTGCAATAAGTGAATAACCGAGTGCTTCGAATTCGCCTTTGATCGATGATACATCATCATACGTGTAATTGGCAAGAGCATTATTGATATTTGACATGTCAACATCCAAACCCTGGCCAACTTTGGCCTTCATACTCTTACTACCCGTGCGTCGAACTGGACATCTTGTTGGTTGCATACTTGGGACGTTGCTACTACTTGGGATGTTACTGGGAACACTACTAATACTGGGACTTGTTGTCGGGGACACCGTTTCAGAGCAGGAGATGTACGTGTATGTCAACTTGATATAGATGTCATCATATTGGCAGAAAGTATTGACAGCCGAAGTTGCATCGGCCTCAATCGTCAACGTTTTATCAGCGGCGATGTATCCGTTGAAACCATCCTTGCTGATAGAGAACACATCAACTTTGGGGATAGTATTGCAGTCGCCACTACCAACACTATCTCCTCCAGCGTTTCCTAGTACAACGCCTCCTTCATCTGTAATCACATAATACTCAAAACTCTGTCCAAGATCACCACGACTGAAAATTTCTACTTGAACATCACTTTCGGACTCTTCAAGGCCGTCGATATCGAATGTAAACCGTTGCCCTGACGTAATCAAGTATTTGGTTTGTGACGTAAAACTACCAACCATCTCCCCACAATTCGTAGGAGAATTGCTACTGGAAGGAAAAACTGACAGACTAGGTACCAAGGACAACGATGGCGTTGCCGAAGGAGTAGTAGAAACAGATGGAACGGGTGAAGAAGAAGGCCGATTCTTCATCGACTTCCCACCAAGTTGCCTCTCCAACTTCTCCTTATCAACATACTCTTCACTATCAACATCATTTACTCCACCAGTTTGAGTTGTACGCCGACGGAGAAGAACCGACTTCTTTCCCAACCCATCCCCGCCTAAATCAACCTCATTCAACACTTTACCAGCAGACGTTGGACTAGCAGCCAATGCCACAAAGGCAGCAAGGACGGTAGTGGCAATAAAGATCTTCATTGTTGATTGAGAAAGGAGAGAAGAGACGAGAGATGGAGACGAGGAGCCTGTTTCCAAAATTATGAGCACAAGATGTGCACTAAACAAGACTTGAGAAAAGGGGAGAGTATCATTTTGTATTCCCGCAACAACTGTTAGGTCGTGATGAGGTGGTGTCTATACTGGCCACGCACATGTGTTGAGACAAGCTGTTAAAGCTGTTGAGACTTGCTTTGGTTTTTATTGCAATACTCCACGACTCAACTTATTTTGGGGGAATCCTTTCGGCCTACCTCAAATACTCAATAGAGCACTAATGAGCAACTACCAGACCGTAGTACCTTGTTACGCAACTGTATAGGAGCAAGTATCAATATACCGGCGGCTTTGAAATGCTCATTAATAGCCTTTTCACGATGTTACCGCAGCAATCATATAAGGAAGAGAAAAAGAGAAGGAGAGAGAAAAGAAGACCTGCGGGGGTATCCTGATGTATTTCGACAGATGAACTCTAAGTTCTCTTCTTCCTCCTCCCTCTTCTTCTCCCTCTCCATCTCTCTCTTCTTCTCACTCCCTTAATCCGGTGGTTACTAGGCGTTCGGTGGATGTGTAGCTAATCTGGTAATATACATCATAAGCACGATGCCAAATCAACCCCTCCGCCGTTCTACGCGTATCGCTGCAAAGGCAGCCAAGAAAGAGGAGGAAGTCGATGATGGAGATAAAAGCGTGAAGCAATATAACACCACAACTTCTTCTTCATCTTGGCGTAGTTCAAGATCGAGATCAAGAACAAGGTCACGTACAAAGAGACGTTGTTCTCTACAGTCCTTGGAAGAGAAAACAACATTGCCCACACGTCAATCTCCTCGCCGTGCTAAATCTCAACAGAAGACTACCACCAAGAAGAAGACATGTAAAAAAGCTCCATTAAAGTCCAAAAAGACAACTGCAACATCTCATGTTGATTCTACCTCCGATGAAGCTTCTTCCACGATGACACCAGCTGCCGAATCTGACAAATACACATCTATGGCAACTGTTAAGGGTGTTAAGTTCAACTTGGGTCGTAATTCATTTGCACAATTTATTAAAGATGATCCGCCTAATATAGTCGAACATCTAGTTGATGAGATTGTTGCTATATCTGAAGAGTTGTTCCCAGTGGATGACAGTGATGATCAAGATGACGAAACAACAAGGTGGAATGAAGAGTTGTTGGCAGAGTGGGAGACCAACTTTGATGATTTAGATACACGTCAAGTTTCTCGTAGAACAATTAGACGTGTCAGTATGTCATCTTAGTTTCAAGCCTGTAATGAGGTGGCTAAGTGAGTGCTGTCTTGGGTAGTTGAAGAGAAAAGCGTGGGAAGGGAGGAGAGTTATAGTCAGTAGAGTAGAAATTAAAGTATATTAAGATTCAAGTTTAAACCCAAGCCGACCTACCTTCTTCCTACATATAATCAATTTAGTCTAAGGGTGGTTGCATCCAAGCAACTTCTTCCAAATATGCTCCATTCTCCTCATTTCCTGTTACAATCTCCCCTCCACCACAACTAGCTGTGCAAGTATACACTGCAATAGTACCCCAATCTAACATTTCTTCTCCATCTTGATTAATACTACCATTCTTTTTACTACTGCTACTTCCAGACAATAAAGATTCACGAGCATTCGCCAATACCTTCTCATGTTGTTCCTTAAACCCTTCAGGTAAGTCTACGCCACTTTCAATCTTTGTTTGCGCTTCTAATAATACTGCCCTTTTTGATTCGGTCAATACCTGTCGAGGTTGTTCGTCATCATCATTAGATGAATTTGGATCTTGTAATAGATAGTGTAACATTTGAGGTAAGATTTGGAACTCGAATGATCGCGGTGCTCCACAGTATTGGCATGGAGGTGGAAAGGATTCTTCGGTAGATGATTGTACAGTTGGGGGACGATTATCGGATGATAACCAAAGTGGACCAACATTATTGTTGTCATCCTCTTCATCTCCATCTCCACCATTCTTCTCCTTCTTATTCATATCAGGCCAACGATTATATCTCAATACCTGATCTCGAACATCATTCTCCTCACCACCAATTGACATTCGCGCATAGAATTCAAGTGTTACAGGATCAGTTACACCCATTGTTGATGCTGCTTGTGATATTGATACGTTACCAGTTAGTGCATTGAGGTCGGATTGTTCCAAATTTGCATCTGAATCTGTTATATCCTTGGTTTGGAATAGTGTTGCTTCATTTGTATTATCATCAGTTGCAGATGTGGTTGCAGTATCATTTGATGATTTAGTAGTATTCTTTTCCTCGACAGGCTCCTCTTCTACTACCAATTCACTTTCATAACAAACTGATGAATACTTGGTACTACCACTCTGAGTATTATCTCCCTTTGATTGGTTTGACAAACGTAGACATTCTTTTTGATGTTGTGGACCACAGAACCATAACTGCTGCTTCGGACATTTACCTTTACTAACCTGTCCACATACCGTACATAAGTTTAATTTATCATTATTTGTAGCTGTTGCCCAATATTGTGATGTATGTTTAGTCCATTCTTCTTCGTCGTCTTCTTCTGGTTCATTACCAGTTGATGGGTAAAAGTCATTTTGTTTGGGTAGTTGACATCGTAGTACACGTATGCAGTTTGATAACTTGTTACTGGTTGATGAATTAGTTGATACAGATGTATTCCCTTCTTTTTCTGCAGTATCTGTTGAAGTAGTAGAACTATTGCAACACTTGCTACATGCAAATACATACAAAGATCTATGAAATGCGTCATCATTATTGGTAACATCATCTGCTGGACAGTATAACTGTGCTACAAATTGCATTATACTTCCATCATCTTTACTGCTAGAAGAGCAACCGCGACATCTCACAATGGATGGAATATCACGTGGATTTAACCATGAAGGCTTACCACCAATCTTACCTCCATCCCAGTTTGACCAGTATGGCGATTGATGGCATAATGGAATAGATTCTTCGTCTAATTTATCATCGCCATCGGTATTGATTGGGAGAGCAAACCCTAGTTGTACTATTGCGTTGTCTGCCATTTTGCATTGAAATGACAGGAGAGATTGAAGGTGGTATCTTTATTGACTAGGATCAATACGGCGGTGATTTGTAATAATAATTCTAAACCGACGATGAGCGCACAAATATCACAGTAATACCTATTTGAACACAAATAGATAGTTTGATCTATTATGATGGCACTGCACAATTAAGGCCACCGAGTAAGCGGCGAGAAACTAGATATTGGGGGCCGGGTGGATACCCTTTTTGGATACCAAACCGCCGCTTGCATTACTTACTAAAACAAACTACGACGGCTCCTACTGAAATTCACACGCCACAATGTTGAACATCACAAATACAGCTCAACCACTAACTTGTTCCTCCTCCCTTACCATTCCATCGGCGACGGAAAGAGATTATATATCCAATCAATTACGCACTAATATCGACAATATTATATTGATTGATAACTACCTCCATAGCATCCTGTCGGCCGCGGCTCATATATCACACTACAGATTTCCGGCCTCAGTTGACGTTACCATCAGGCTGATTAGTTGTTCTGTACATCGCGTGCACTACAGTGTCTATTAATAAGTCTCCCGACGACCGTAACGCTGTCAATTTTTATACACAAGTCGGTGCATCATCAATCCCCTCTAACACATACATCACAACACAGGGTATACCGCCGACTATTAATCAATAATGGACACCTCAACTGATGGCGACGACTCATCTCGTCCTACATCTTCATTAGCCATGGCAACCGCGGGTAATGCCAATGGCGAGGTTAGTACCTCAATGAAAGCAATCATGGCCACATTAAACAATGCAAATGCCTCCTCCTCATTGGATACAGGGGCTGTCAATGTGGACCAACATGAACATCAGAAGCCTACTCAAGTTATTAATCCTCCTCTTTATCAAGGTAATGATATAGCCCAACAGGCTGTGTCAAATGTTAATCTAAATCTTAATCTAATGCCATCTTCGGGTGGTACATCTGATATCCCCATGGCAATGCCAATTGCTGTTAATGCATCCATGTCTAATATTGTTAATAATAATGTCATGGCAATGGCAACCATTGTTAATAATGACGGTATGATTAATGATATGACATTTGCTTCAAGCAAGAGTACCACCAACAAGAATTTCAAGCGTCTTGATACAGATGACTCCACTGCATCATCCGTTGTCATTCATAAACCACCAGTGAAAAAAGAACCATCTTCTTCTTCTGCTGCAGCAGCATCTGCAACAAAGAAGAAGAAACCAGCAAGGAAACGAGCGAAACGTTCAGATGCAGGCGTGCCCCGTCCTGGTCGACGCAAGTCTAATGCGGGAAGCAGTAATACGGGTGTTGGTAATCATTCCAATCGATCAGCCGCCGCGGCACATCGGAAAGGACAGATACACGTCCCACCCATTGGTTCTCCTGGCTTGTTAATGATACCAACTACATCCAATACATCATCCTTCCCGCCAATTGGCAGTGAAGAAGAAGCACGTGCTAAATATCTCATCAAGGCCATGTCTGATAATGGCGTGGAGGAAGAGTATATAACACCATCCACTGTTTTTAGCCAAAGTATGAAAGGAGCTGGATATACATTAGACAAACGTCGTTTAAAACCCCATCGTGGTAGTTCCACTGAACGTACTGTTGGGGATATGTTTGATAGTGATGTCAATAGTGGATTATACTTGCATTTTCCAGAATTGGTACCCCCAGCCGTTTGGGAAAGACGATTTGGTGAAAATTGTGATCGATATGTAGAGTCTGCTCCTGTTGATAATGTTAGTCCTGGAAAGTTGAAGCGTGGTCCTGCCTCAGCTGGACTGTCACCTGCAGATATCAAGTTATTAGAAAGTAATGGTAAGAAAGGTCCCAAGGGTGCCCGCTCATCATACATCTTCTTTACGAATGAACAACGCAAGAATATGAATGGTCAGTTCCCTGGTATGAAATTTACTGAACAGGGTGTGATCATGGGCGAGAGATGGTAAGTTTTGACTTTATAACTGGTTGCATTGAGTTGCTTTTTTTATGTGTGCACAAGATATGTACTTACTAATATGTTGCACCAATTCAATCTCTTCATCACATACATACATCCAGGCGTGCATTAAATCCTGAGGAGAAGAAACCGTATGAAGCCATGGCACAGAAGGACAAGGAACGATATAATCGTGAAATGAAGGATTTCCTGGATAAGATTAAACAAGAGATGCAAGACGAGAAGAAGGCTAAGGCAGAGAGCGGTGATGCAGGCAAAGAGGAGAAGAAGGAGAGTCCTATAAAGGAAGAGCAGCCCAAGGATGATAAGAAGGAGACTGCTGCTAATATCAAGGAAGAGTCAAAGTGTGTACCATCTGCTGCTGCTGCTGCTGCTACCTCAAAGACTCCTTGTAAGCCTCGGCCATCTCCTGCAAAGAGGGAAGATGATGCGAAAGGACCACGCCTAGTCGATGCCATGATACTGAGTTTAAGTAAACTTCTCGGAGAAAAGGTCAATCGAAAGGAACCACCTCCCGAACCTGAGGAGGAAGACGAGCCTAAGCCTGTTCTTTCATCTGATGAAAAGAAGGTAGAAGATGTGGAGGAAATGAAGGACGATACGGCTGGTCCGCCCCCCGAAGAAGTGAAGGTAGAAGAGCCTATTTCATCACCTGACACAAAAGTCGCTGTTACTGCTACTGAGTTTATCAGAAAGCAACCTTGTGGACAATGTGAGGCATGTTCTCGTGAGGACTGTGGCGAGTGCATATATTGTCTAGACAAACGAAAGTTTGGTGGACCGAATTCTCTTAAGCAGAAGTGTGCGAGAAGAAGATGTCCTAACATGGGAGCCGTACGATATTCAGGAGGAAAAGTTGGTTATTCGTCCCAGATTACTGACAAGGCTACCGATGCGGTTTGTACTGACACTCAACTAGAGGAACAGCCCGTCGTGAAGCGTCGTCGAGTATCTCCCGATCTTACAATAGATGACTTACCTCAATTCACACCCTCGTCGTCGCAACCACAAACACGTCCTCATTCTCAGTCGTCACACAAACCTCAATCGTTTTTGGATATGCTACCGATATCTCTGACTGCAGCATATCCACCCTGTTATGTTGCCAAACGACGTGCCTATGCAGAAGCAGTCAAAGCCCGTGAAATTGCCATTGTTGAGGCCCAAGAAGTCATGGATGACTGGAATGATGCTCAAGAGAAGTATGTTGATCGAACCGAGGCTTGGAACCGTATGCTTGAGTACCAAAAGACTCAGATTGCCAAAAGGAAGCGAGAAAGGGAAAAGGAAGAAGAAAAGTTGGCAGCTAAGAAGAAGGAGATGGAGAAGAGCGAGGGTAAGAAGGATGATGCCGAGGAAAAGAAATGTGAGGATACAGATATGAAGGGCAATAATGTTGATAACAACGTCTCTTCTGTGGCAGACGCTGCAAAGACACCAGCAGTTCATTCGCCATCATCCAAGAAGGGACCTTCTGTTCCTACATCCAAACCAGAAGAAGATCCTATGGATTACATGCCACCAAAGCCCGGTGGTCCGGGTACGATGCGTGTTGTTAAAATACCAGATATTCCAATTCCACCAACTCCACCGCCGGTTGTTGAAATGGAACTTAATAGTGATGACAATAATATGGAAGTTGATGAAATGAAGAATGAAGAGGACAACAACCTTGATGTACCAATGCGGGTACCCAAAGTCAACAAAAGGCTTCTATCTCATCTTGACCCATCGTTCTTTGTGCCAAATATGTCAGGCCGATACCTCGGGCTACTCTCCAATCATATTGCCGATCCTCAGTTTAGTGGCATTTTAGCTCCTGGGATCGCTGGTACAACCTATGGCGGCGGTACTGGATTAGCTACTGCTTATGCTGGAGGAGGAAGAGGTGCTGCCAGTTTATCTGGTTCAATAAAGGGGAGTTTGTGGGAGGTGAATAGTGGTAAGAGCTCACCACCAAAAGGAAAGAATTCTCCTGTTCCAGATGGCACATCAAATGATGCATCAAGTAGCACTAAGAAGCGACCACTAAGCGATGCATCAACAACAAGTGAACAGAAGAGCAAGCAAACCAAACGAGTAACTGTGGCTGGACTTTCAACTGGTGATCGATTGACAACTGCAACTGAGATCTCTTCGGGACCAGCTGGTTCTGATTTCCCAGAGGGGTGGAGTGTCAAGTGTTATAGGCGGACTGGAGGTGAGACAGTTGGTAAAACGGATAGGTTTTGGTTCAGTCCAGGACGAAATATACGGTTCAGAGCCAAGAAACATGCAAAAGCATTTGTTGATGTATTAAGTGAACCAGATGTGGATGGGAATGAGGAGAAGGCAGCTGAGATATATAAAGCAAGGGGACTGCACTTTTGAAACCTGTTTATTGTTATATTGTTAAAGGATAAACCACCTCCCTATCTTCACCCTACAACTCAAAAGTCATGGTTCGCATCGACCAAATCAAAAATAGTCATATCATAGTTTGACAGATTCATTCCTGGTTTCTGAATGACGACTTCTCAGAAGATCCTTCTCATTATAAAAAAGGGCCTTGATAAAATGGCCTTGATATTGTCTAGATCAACTTTGATCAAAAGAGAATCAAATCCAATATTTTGGTGAGAAAGAAGTGTTATGTTCGGTTTGAACTTTTACAATCATAATATCATAAATCATAACAAGTTTCAATTGAAAAGAAAAGGTAAGAAGATATGTTCGGTATTAGTATTGGTGTAGATAGACGCTGTTCCTTGGCTTGTTGGAGATAGACGCTGTTCGGACACGGGGGAGTGGCATCTACTTTTTGTTTTGTGTTGAAAGTGGCATCATCATCAAATACGTTCTGATCAGCCTTCTTGGGGCAAGGCTGTTTTGAAGCATATATTCTGTTTTAGTTGATGCATTGCAAACACTATCGATTGCTATGCATGTTAAATTGTTCTGCACGGATAGAGCATCAGTATCAGCATGCAGCCAACCAGCACATCTATGATGTGATTCTTTCTTACTGCTACTGATGAGCAGCAAGGATGAGGATGAGGACAGAGGGTCAACCAAGAGACAGCTGGATTGTGCTGCTATTACACATCATATCATACACTAACGATATCTTCTACTATTGTCCCTCTATGATATGTTCCACAGAAATATACAAAGATAAGTCTGCACAGTCATTATGTCTCTCACTACAGATGAGGAAATGCCTTCTTCATCTCGTCCTGGTGTGATGTCAAAGAGGAACCAATTGACCAAGATTGTATCACAGAAGTTCAACACTGATTTTACGGAAGAGATGCTGGCATGTGATATAGACTTGGATAAATTCGATGAGCCTGAGATCGAACGTATTATTGATGATATGAAGATGGAGTATGATGCTAATGGTGATGGTATCATTGATGATCAGGAGATGAATAAAATCATTCGGGATGCTTTTATTTTGGGTCTAAAGAATAAAGGTTTGAAGAATGATAATGCTCTGTTGGAAGAGAAGGTGAGAGTATCTCATCCTTGGTTTGTCTTGATTATCATTTGATGTATCTTCTCAATTTAGCTCATAATGATCTACTACTTCTACCATAGGTGGACAACATGAGTAAACATGTCAAGCGAAATCAAATGATGAGTTCAGTCATCATCGTACTGGTAATGATCGTAACCTTTGTATCGACCTACTTAGGCACTAAAGCCTCATTCGACCAAGGAACTGTAGAACTCAAGAATTCGATCACCGAGAGTATTACCACAAGTGTCGGCGTGGACACACCAGATGGACGTCCTCATCTACAAGACTCTGAAACAGGAGTAGATGTGAGTACTCGTTCCTATGGAGACGCGATCAATGCAAGGAATTTGGTTGCCGTGGATGGTAGTTTGGTACGGTGTTTATCCACAGAGGAAGTTGCCCAGTTAGCCGAAGATGTTCAACATGGAACTGATGTACGATTGAGCTTTGTTGACCCAACTACTGATTTAGCTACTGAAACATATGCTGTTTCGATGGGAGATTTCCATGATGAGAATTCTTACCTTTCGTTTGGATCCGACAAGGTGAGGATCATGCTTGATTCAGACATTTGCAACCAAGCAGAAGTAACGCCTGTTAGCGTTGAGAAGCCTGGTGTAGACGCAGAGCCTGACCTCGAAGAAGAAGAAGAACTGGAGGAGGATATCAAGTTGGATATTGAACTTGCCCTCGAGTCTGCTGAACCTACCACGGATAGCATCGACTCCGACAAAGGCGTCTTCGATCGCAATCTTCGTCGTCAGCAGGTAGCAGTAGGCAGTGTGAAGGATGATGACATTCTGAAACGTCACCGAGCTGCATATGCTGCTCATCGTGCTGCGATTCAATCTGGTCGTCAAGTGAGAAATCTCCAGATCTCATTCCAAGTGCCAGTGTTTAATTTCAATTGTGGTGGTCAAGGGGAAGACTGCTGCGGTGGCATGTATTGCCAAGATGGTCTTTCCTGCAGTGGATCGGGGTAAGAACTCAATCATATGATATTTTTAAACTTTTGCATTGAGTTGAGACTCATTATATCTTCCTGTTTAGGACTTGTGTGATCCTTGATCTTGGGGATAGGAACGTATGGGAGCGTGCATTCTACATTCGAGCATACTTTTATAATCTGCAGGGCAGTGCAATATTTTCTAATACTTATTCCCCACAAGCCAGGGCTCTTAGCTTTGTTATTTCGACCCAAAGTCCTATTCCTGCGAATGGGGTGAACCCAAGTTACGACCAATTGAAACAGCGTTATGTTCTCGCTGTAATCTACTATTCATTGAATGGTGAGAATTGGCCATTGGCCAACTCTAATTCTCATTCGCCATCGGAGTTGTGGGTAAGCATACGTGAATTAATAACAACTATAAACAATACATCAAATAGGTATCCTTCAACTAATATGTGGTATCTCTCTTCTCTTCTCATAATTTTACTTGACGATAGAAAAGCAGAGTCATCAATCAGTCCTATTAATGGCCACTTATCGAATATTACTAACAAATACATGATGTAATATCTATCAGATCAAAGCCCTTAGAGGGCTGTAGCTGTTCTTATTCATATGGTTACAAGTAAGACTATTGTATCGCATAATTGCAAATAATTATCAAGCATCAGCCCATTTTAGTGATGTGTTGTTTTATGTGTTTTCGTTCATTGTTATTCATTAATAATGGGTGTTGATACTTTACACAATATGTCAATCGATAACCCTACCATTCGCGGCGTTAGTTGAGGGATGTAGGAGGAGATATCCACCGCCTCACGGCATCAACCACTAGATTCAAGATTGTTATGTAGTCACCGGGCCACCTGAATCGCCAAATCATCGCCACTTTTTTGGCTAGTGCACGCACATGTGTTAAAGCAACTCTTCACTTTTCATTGAAGGCAGCGGTTCACTACACCGCCGATGAAGACATCGCCTATCCAACACTATATCCTAATAAAGTATCAATACATTATACAGGTACAATATCAAAATCAACGTGCCCGTCGAATTGATAATAAGAAATCATTGTTGCATCGAATTATTTTATTTTAAGTCGAATAAGTCGAAAGTCGAATACCCTCTCGACCCACTGTGGTACAAACACCACCATCAACAGTAGTTCTATCAGTTAATATACAATAATGGAAGATTCGGTGGTTTCGTGTCGTTGGTGTACTCATTCGAATCCGTTGCATCTAGAGACGTGTGAAAAATGCAATAGATTGTTACCTGCGTCGTGCCCATTAGGTACTTTCTCTGCTTCACCGGCTAAGTCGAAGACGCAGAAGACAAACGCGAGGAAGCGTAAGAAGAAGGACAAGGGAGAAGAGAATCAAAGGAATAAGGAAAGAAAGAATCGTAATAAAAACAAAGGTGAGAGATATGATGTTTAATAGTTGTCTTTCATTTTCATTACTTTCCTTATTAATCATTATCTTTTATTTCTTATTACCATTAATGTAGGATCATCTGCAAGTACTTCTACTAATAGTGATTCTAATAATGACAATGTTGATGCAGATATGAGTTGTGGGGATGTTACAAAGGCCATCAATATGGAAGTTGATCAAGTTCAGCAACCAATTGGGGGAGAGGTTCAATCAATGGTTATTGGCGGTAAGTAGTATTCCTACGTGTCATGTTCTTGCTGTGTTTATGTATACTAATGAGTCGTTATCCCCCTTCTGTATTCTTTGTCTACCTTAAAACAGATGAGAATTCCGAGGAATTCACGCATGTTCGTAATGTATTGAACACGAGTGGATCAACAAGTCCACTATCTACTAGTCAAATAAAAGATGCTCTTGTACGTCATGACAATGATGTAGAGCGCGTGATAGATGAGCTGCTGCCGCTAGAGACGAGTGAAGAATCAAATGAACGTGCGATTACAATTCCAATCTCTGCCGAAGATGATATCATCGAAGCCACAAAGATTGCTTCCCTTATCGAGGCTTCTGTTGCTCTTATTGATTCGCAGCAGTGGGTGGAAGCTGTTGTAAGTAATAGTGATTGTCTTCGACTAGATATACTGGATGAGGAAAAGGCGGCTTCCCTTTGTCGTCGGGCATTTGCCAATTATCAGTTGAGGTACTTCAAAGAGTCTCTTCAAGATTATGAGAGTGCTATCAGCATAGGTCTCGCCGAGGAGAAAGTGCAACTACAGGTAAGCATCATTGATATTAGTATTGTATGTCTATAAGTTGACAGTATATCGTACTCAATCATCCTCTCCTTTCATCACTCTTCATCAGGTGACTCGTCTACGTGCTATACTTGCCACTCCTGTTGAGGGACAACGTGTTGATGTTGAAGAAATGATGGGTACCATTCGTAAGGTACTATCCAATGCAGATTCTTGCGATATTGGTGTCGATCTTGATAACGGGGAGAAGAGCACCTTGTCTTATCCAAGTCAAGGGATGTATTTGCTTTCTGCTGCTGAGGCAGAGTTAGAGGATATAGACAAGATCCAAGACACCCTTGCTCTAGCCACAGAGTTGACGAAGCCAAATCTCGACTCTGCTGTTTATGACCGGGTTACCAAGATACGACTTTCTTCCCATACCCTCGATGATCCAATCACCATCTGCCCTGTCGGACAGACACCTGATATTGGTATCGATATTGCTAACCTCAAGCATGATCTGAGTAATGTACTCAAGTCTCGAGACTCGTTTGATGATGCATCTCTTCTCCGTGTTATCCGTCCATTGATTGTTGGAATTGCAAAGTTTGATACGTGTGCTCCACCAGCTCCTACTCCTGTCAAAGCTACTACTTTGTCTCAACCAGAGAGATTAGAGGCCGAACTACCCGACAAATCTATAATAGGAGTGAGCATTACTTTGAATGGTAAGAATGTACCACGACAGAAGCCCAGGGAAAGGAAAGTGAAATTCTCGACCCGTGTGAAGTCAGCGGACTCTGCAGAACTTGTCAGGGTTATCACTGTTGAGGAATTAAAGGCAGACAGTCCCCGTTTGTGTAGCAGTAAAGGATGCGAACTTGCTGCTTGTTCTGATTGGAAGTCGGACGGGCAATTGTTCCATCCATGTCTTGATCATCAACTGACGTAAGTATTGAATCGCTTCTTTATTATTAAGCCACTGTTTGTCATGTATTTCCAACCATATCACTTTCATGCTCTGTCACAATACACAGAGATTTTGGTGGATGGAAAAAGGGTAAAGAGTTGCCAATCAATCACATGACTGAGGAGCATCATGACCTCATCACCACACTCTGTACAAAGGACACGAATTCAGACATGCCGTATCTTCCTCCAGTTCCACCGGAGAGTATCCGCAAGTCGATCTTGAGCACCATCAGATCATCTCAAGGAGATAATGAGGCCGGCAATGTATTGGATGTGACTAGTAGTAGTATTGTTGGTGTCATTGAAGGTAAAGCTGATAAGATGAGTGTTGACCAGCAATTTCTTGTCGGGCATAACCAAACAAATAAGCCACGTGAGGATCTCGATATACGAACATGTTCCCGTGTCACACAGAGACATTATGCGAATCAGCAGAGGTATGAAACTAGACTTAAGCAACGGGAGATGAACAATCTCATCAAACCGGGTGAAAAGGTTCCGCTTTGTCTCGGCAGTGTACCACTTGAGCATCATGTTGAGGGTGAGAAGTTGGTTGTCTATATGAAGCACTATCAAACTTTAGCCGAGTCTTATTCCCTTGGTGAGCTGCATACTGCTCTAGCCATTCGTTCTGATGGATCGAATCGATCAGATACCCCTGCATTGGTACGTGCAAGCTTGGGAACAGAAAACTTTTTCAAGATGTACTGGCTTGATCTTTTAGCGATCGCTCATCCAAAGGACAAATCTCTACTTGATGTGGTATCTAAGGAAGACGCTGACTTTATGTGGAAGTGGCAGGTCGAGGATATTCTCAAGCCACTTCTTGAAGATGATAATGTTGTTATTGCACTAGGCTCTGTTGCTACAATGGGATTGTTTGCCAAACATGTCCTGGGCCAAGGTAACGAGAAACGAGGATTGGAGATATTGCAAGATTTGCATAAAAGAAATCCTCACAAGTTCATCTCTGCCGAAGATGGTGTTCTTCGTCCAAATGTTCATTCTGCAGCCATTTATGAATTCTTCATGATGTCTCAAGCAGAGAGGAGTGATAAGTTCTCTACAAACACTTTGAAAGTCATCACAGGCAATCAAAATGTTGCTCCATGCACCTTTGTTAGTGACATCTTTACAAAGGATTCGCCGATATTCGATTTCATGGCAAAGTTGTGGAAGAGAAAGCGTATCTTGGGTGGAGAGAACAGTTCCAAGGCCAGGGGTAATGCCGTCATCTCTTACCTTTCTTTACTTGAAGAGGAATTGACACCCAAGCAAGCCTTACATCATATAGAGACGGGCATGCGACAAGAGGATCTGGCTCATATTATTGCTCACTTGAAGTTTGATGCCATGCGTAAGTTTGCAGCTCTACCTTCTAATGAAGTTGACTTGAAGAAAGTTGAGGCAACTGCTGAACTACTTGATATGAAGGCGAATGATCTTCTACAGAATATTGATGCATGTAGAAAAAGTCGTTCCAATAAAAAGGTAGATGCGTCTAGTAAAGATGCCGAGAAGCATCTCAAATGTATTGAAAATGCCGAGAAGCATCAAGAAGTAGCGAAAGGCCAGTTTGTCGTATCAGAAAGTACAACCTTGGAGTCTAGAGGAACTACTCATACCAAGGGGATTACTCTTTGCACAATTTGTAACACAGAACTTACTTGTTATGACAGTAAGAGTTATTCAAAGAGATCACTAACAGATCATGCTTCGACACAGAGCTGTAAAAGAGCAAGGAACAACCAGAGTAAAGATGATGTTAAACATCTCAAATGCATTGAAAAAGCCGAGAAGCATCAAGATGTGACGGAAGGACAGTTTGTCATATCAGAAAAGACAACCTTGGAGTCTAGAACTAGTGGATCCACTCATACGAAAGGAATCACTCTTTGCACTGTTTGTAACACAGAATTTACTTGTCATGATGGTAATGGTTTCAAAAAGTCGCTACTAACAAACCATGCTTCGACAAAGAGCTGTAAAAGAGCAAGAGAGCAAGACTAATGAATTACGCCCAGAATAGCCAGAGTGAAGACAAATGTATACGGTAAAAGGGATGATAATCTGCATGTACTGTGGAAGTATGTAGTAGGTAGATCACCTCAAATTTATTAAATATTTATATAAAAGAACACCAACTATTGATTACCACTATAACTAACTGGAGACTGAACTTTCTATTTGGGATTATAGTATACATATCGTACGAATGGAGTCACTTGATGAATGTGATAAGTATGGTATTACATGCAATGGAAATGATGTCATTACTAAGGTTGACTTGGGTGAGTGTTTATATGCATTGCTATTACAAGTCTTAATCAATTTCTTACTCATATTTTTATAATAGATCACCTGACATGGGTCAGTCTCAAAGGAACAATCCCTTCTGAAATCGGAATGTTGGATGGCTTGAGGGAATTGAAACTAGCAGGAGCGTCAGTTAACACCAACAATCCTGATCGACTAACACTTAGTGGTACTATCCCTACAACTTTAGGAACTTTGAGCAACTTGAGGGTACTTGAATTGACTGGAAGCTCATACCTTGAGTATGAAGGAGGCCAGTATTGTAGGGGTTGTTCGTATGAGCAATTCTTTGTAGGGCTCACAGGTACTATCCCTAATCAGTTGGGAAACTTGAGCAATTTGAGGGTTCTTAAGTTGAATTCCAATGAGCTTACCGGCACTATCCCAGCTACACTGGGGAACTTGATTCAGATGGAGCGACTTAATTTGTCTTATAATGATCTCACAGGAACTATTCCTAGTAATTTGAATGGAAACCAAGACTGGAGAGATAGCAACTTAAGTAAGTCATGCGATTTGTTTGTTAGGTATTACCATGTTTGTTTGTTTTCTTACCAATATTCGTGTGCTGCAGTGGAATTACATTTAAACAACAACGGATTCACAGGCACTATGCCTGAAGAAATTTGTGGACTCCGTCAGACCATTAGTGTTGACCCAGCGTGGGCCAGCCAAAATGGAGAAGAAATTGGGGTTATGTCTGAACTTGGAGCAGACTGTTCCGCACTATCCTGTGGCAGTCCTAGTTCTTACCACTCAGAGCCTGGTGCTTACCCAGTACCTTGCTGTAACTGTTGCAGTGAAGACTCAGATTATTGTGGATGATTGTAAGAGGGTTAACTATCTTGTGTTATTTATAATATGTCTTTGTGATTGGTCTAATGTAGATGTGAAGCTTGGAGGACGTTGGTCTGATGCTGTAGATTGTATATGTAGTAGGTCTGAGAAATGATTAAAAAAAACCGGCTTTGGCGCCTTCAGCATAGTTTTAAGTTATAACACTTGTCTATGATCTGTAAATGAAACGTTAATAAACCTTAGCGTGACCCGAGTCACAATTAGTTTCCATCTGCAACAGTTCATCATTCCATTAGAGATTGTAGTTGTAAAAAGCCTGGACATCTTTGCTTCTCTCTGCTACCTTCCTCATCATCCTCATCCGAGTCTAGTTCATTATACTGCCGAGACCCCACGGCAAGTGCAAGAAGAGGACCATTATGTTTGTCACTCTGATAATAGGACACTCCATTCACTGCATTCGTACACTTCTCTACTCTATCATTAGTATCATCAGCACTTGTAACATCCAAAGTATCCTCAAGCACTCCACTTGTGATATCATATATCTTGACAACTCCATCACCACTTCCTACATATATTCTCTTACCAGTATCATCTATATCAAACTCCAATCGTTGATTCGTATCACCATCTCGTGCATAAGACTGAACTCCACATACTGGTTGATTGCCATTGAAATCATCTCTTCCAGATAAACATCGTACATCCCATGATAAGACTGTATTTGATCGTCGTGATGCACTGAATAGTAGGTATGGATTATTTGATGTGGAAGGTGACCACATTAGTTGTGTGATACCTCCTCGAGCACGAGATTGGAACCAGTTTACTCTTGCTGATGAGAATAAGTTATCATCACTTGCATCCTGTATACCACCCACTTGATTGCTGTTGTTTACTTGATTAAATCGGCGTTTCTTTTTTAAGAATGATCGACCATGTCCAACGACTGTTAATCCACCATGCAATACAATCGTTCCAGCTGGTTGAAAGTGTGATGACATTCGATCATCATAAATGTAAATAGATGCGGGCGAGTATGTACCTAGGGCAAAGACATTTGATGGACCATCCACACTGCGTTTTGGAAAGGCTATAGATGACGGAATACCCTTTTGTCCATCACTACTTCGTCTAGTCTTGCCTAATCTTGCTATCATACCATCTCTTCCAGGAATAGATGTATCAAAAACTGCAATTGTACGATCACTCTTGAATCCACTGCCATATATACGTCGTCCATCAGGACTAAATTCAACAACAGTCGGTCCCTCCATCTCATCAACAGCATTATATGGACAATATGATGCACGTAGTTGGGAAGTATATGCATCAATTAAATGTATTGGCATGGAGTGGCCGCGACAAGTAGCATAAAGTGATGTTAGTGGTGAAGTAGATGTCATGAGAGGATACCAAGTGTAGGATGCAAATGATGATGACGGTGGCGGTCCTCCCTGATGTGATGTTAGTGATGCTGACCATTTATGATACTGTTGTTGTTCTTTATTATTAGGTTGTTGACATGATGGTTGGTAGTTTTGATTATGAGAATATGTTGTTGTAGAAGATTGAGCTGTTTGTATTGTTTCATGTTGGGGACCAGTAGTTGATACGGCCGCTTTACTTGCAATATCAGTTTTATCCTCATCTTTGCAACTTAAAACATTATCAGTAGGTTTTGTTGTTGTATCATTAATACATTTAGTACTGTTCATCAAGTATTGAAAAGTGTCGTATAATCTAAATTTGCCATCTGGAAGATGCACGTTTCATAGTTTACGAAGACGGAAGAGAGATGGTACCAACCCATGTTAGTGTATACAACTTGCTAAGACGATCAAATAAAGTAGTTACATGAAGGCCAAATAAAGCACTCAAATCATCAAAAATTCATAATATTGAACACAAACACACAACAAAACAATACTAACGCGGACTTTCCAGATGCAGTAGCAGTTAGGATACATGTACCATCAGGTGAGAAGGAGCATCCCATTGGAAAGTTATCTATACCCTGTATATCATTACTTTGTGATATCATCTTTGTATATGATTTGTTATTATTATTAGATTGATGTAGTATATCAGCTGGATGACGATTGTTAATACCTTCATCGATTGATGTTGCTATCATGATGTGTGAAGAAGTTTATATTATTAAAGCATGAAACGATACCTGTATTTTGCAACTTCAGTTTACCAACCAATAGTAGCAAACAAACAATATCTTCTATCAGTGTCCTCCTAATATCACTCGTCGACCATTGTCACAAAGTACCTGTAGTGGCCGCGCATATAATTAGTAGGAGATAGTAGGGCTAGAAGAAAAAAAGATACGTATCTTTTTCTCTCCCCTTTCAATGACAACAATCCCCCAAATACAAACAAACTAAGTATGTAATGGCTCCTCTTATATCACTAGCTTATATCGCCTTTGTTAATACACGCTCATCCTTTATTTGCACATCTACTCGTCGTAAATTATCTCATACCAGTACTATAATGGCGTCTCAAGAGGCAATATCATCACTGCCACCTCTTCAAAAATATGATGGATCTGCCATCAACTCAGAAAAACTATCAGATATATTCAAGGGTAAACGAGTTGCATTATACTTCGCTGCAGGCTGGTGTCCAATGTGCACAAGATTTGAACCATCATTAATGAAGTTTCAATCAGCGGCAGCATCAAACGGGAAAGATGTTGAAATTATATACGTGCCATCGGATCGATCAAACGATGCAGTTATTAAACGAACAACGGAGATGAAAATGCTGTCAGTACCATTCGGAGAGAAGGCTGATGAGATTAAAACAAAGTATAAGATATGGAGTGGTTCAGAATGTGGAAAGCTAGGTACTGATCGACGTTCAGGAGTGCCTGCTTTAGTTGTATTGGAGTCAAAGAAGGGTAGTGAATTGGCGTTCCTTGATGCCGAGTCTAGAGGCGCAGGAGCTCTTGGTTCTTGGCCATTGGAAGATGATGGATGTGTATGGTGACTGTGTTTACATTACTTTTATCAAAAGGTGTGCTAAGAAACTAGTGGATCATATGATTTGGTAGTTGTTAATTATTGGTCGAGACTCTAGATCTATTCTGAGTGAACAGATATATGCTACGAGTTAATTAGTTATTATGGTTCGAGAATCTAGATACATTCTGGATAAAGAACACATTAACACTAAATAAGCACTTGAATCAAACCACGCTCATTGAGAAACCTAGTAGCATCATCATATCCTTCTCGAAATCTTGATATATACTCTTCATCATCTGAGCTAAATGCCATCGCTAGAACAGCTCTCGCATTCTCTCTATTCAAACCCAATTGACTCTTCTGACAATGGCGAAAAGTGGCGGGTAAATATGGTATTAGATACTGCTGTAAAATAGTTGTCGATTGTTGCTTTGTATCTCCTCTACTATCATCTCTGTTTGAAGGCATAAGAGGACATATAGCTGGATGTTCAAACAAACCATTCACAGGGGATACAATCACAGTGTCTTTGTCTATTGTCGGGAATACATCCGCAATTCCACCGTCCCAATAATAAGTGTCATCATTAGTATCATCTTCCACTTCTTTATTGTCTTCTGTCTTATCGTCATCTTCAATTACAGGAAGTCCAGTTATTCCATGCTTCACCATACCTCTCTTGGCCATATCTTTCATTTCATTATGTCTTTGATGAGCTCCAGCTACATAGCATGACAATAGATGACGATGATATAATATGCCACTCTCTAGAGACCTCTATAGCTTAGCAGTTTGATAGTATTAATAGTATTGCAATACGTCGGTATATGTAGCACGGTCATAATTCATCTTGGGAGGTTGATATTAATAGTACTGCAATACGGTGGTATATATAGCAAGTTGTTCGGTTAGTTCAGTTTAGCACGGTACTTCTACTAGAGTACTAATATTCGTCACAACAATATTCAGATATGAGTAGAAGACTCCTGCAACACAGGACGTTCACCACCACCACAACATCTCCTGTTATTCCTTCAATAGGTTTTAGTGGAGCAGGATTTCTAGGTTGTTATCATGTAGGAGTTGCAGCATGTCTACACAAGCAAGGATACATACCAAACCCCAATAATGACGATTCATATGATACGAACAAAATGCCATTATTGACAGGGGTATCAGCAGGTAGTATGATAGCATCTGCAACTTTAGCCGGTGTCAATCCCGAGCCTGATGGCATGGAAGTAGTTTTGACAGCAGCACGTCGAACGAGAGAATTACAAAACAAGCAGCAACTTATTAATCTTGATGTATTAACTCCAGGCTTTAGTCTAATAGATCAAGTTGAAATACCATACAAAGAAGCATTAGTTGAGGCTCTTGGTGGTTATTGCGAAACAGATGCATCAGGTAATACAACAATACATGATATTGATCCAGAACTATTTGCAAGAAGATTTCCAAATGGTAGTTTAAGGATTGGACTAACTGATAGAAGAGGATTGTGGCCACCACCTTTGCCATTCAATTCATCAAGATTATTAGAATCGTACAGATATGTTGATACATTTCGAGATTTAGAAGATGTTGTTGCCTGTTGTATGTTGAGCTCATACATACCTGGTGCTACATCAACATTACCTGAATCATTCCTTGGAGGTATAATGAGTTCGGCCTCATCCGCAGATGATGGTAATACTGGTGCTGATGCAAGTGGTAGAGCTGGATTGAGAT
>Ga0075439_15955_pt1 | contig 42771 bp, 27 predicted proteins | sample MintriSingleCell_FD_74264 | JGI IMG/M metagenome (GOLD analysis project Ga0075439, IMG submission 74264) | Marine eukaryotic communities from Monterey Bay, USA to study complex ecological interactions - Minidiscus trioculatus JGI Plate_4_G5... | ecosystem: Environmental > Aquatic > Marine >... | reverse complement strand
CCAAGGAAAGGAAGAAGACGGCCATGGTTAGGTGCATTAGTAGAGGATGCACCATTGGTATCATCATTGTGGGATGAATTAAAGAGTGATGATCGTATTAATCTATTGGATAATGTACAAATCAAGTCAATCAATGCTCCATCAACAAGTCAAATGGGTAATGTCGAACCACCGCCACTAGTCAAGCTATCATTTACTCAATCAACAATAAATAAAGACAAGAATGAGGACGCTGAAACATGTACTATATCTACAAATCTACTAGTTGCTGCCGATGGTGCCAATTCATTAGTAAGACGGACAGTTGGTACCTTTCCCATGATGACAAGCTCGTACGGTCGAAAGGCTGTAACATGCACTGTTAAATTAGAGTCGAGTATGGCACAGACTGCATTTCAAAGATTCCTACCACATGGACCAATTGCTTTGCTTCCAGTTTGGAATAGTCAAGCTGATATTGGTAGTTCAGAAAAGAGTAAAGAAGGACCAATATATGCAAATGTTGTCTGGTCGACAACACCATCAGAGGCGAATCATCTATTATCTTTATCACCATCAGATTTCACGGCCACACTCAACAAGCATTTATGTCAAGGACCAAATGTGAACCCGTCACTCCTTCCAAACAATTCTAACATACCTTCTATACCATTTGTTTCTACAATTGCCAAAGAAGTAGACTCATTACTTCGTACTGCCAACACAGCATTAACAATGGGTACATGGACAGAGGCACCGACACGAAACTACTTCCGAATGCCACCAAAATCAATTGGAGTTGTTAGTCCAATATTAGGCTTTGATCTTACCATGTCACATGTTACAGCTTCTAGTGGCGGATATACATCACCCCGTGTAGCATTAGTCGGCGATGCTGCACATACCATGCATCCCATGGCAGGACAGGGATTGAATCTAGGCATGGGTGATGTCAACTCATTAGCAATGTTGATCAAAGAAGCCGTAGACTCGGGTATGGATATTGGTGGTACTAGTTTATTTCTAGATCGGTATAATCAAGAGAGAATGATCAAAGGTTCTGCTATAGTCGGGGGTGTACATGGACTTCATGAGATATTCGGATGCAGTGGTAATTTACCAGGAAGTGTAGCAGATGGGACATATGATAGTGGCATGGGTAGCTCTGGTGGCTTACAAAGCTTGATTGGATATAGCAGAAGCTTGGGAATGAATGTAGTGAATGGACTGCCATTAGTACGACGAGCATTGGCGGAGGTTGCTGCGGGTGCTACCCCTAAGGGAATATAAGATAGATACATTCGAGTTTCGTTTGTTCTATGTTAGACATTAACAAAACAAGAGAAGCTCTGGCTCTGAGCAACCATCACACCGCCAACTACACCTAAATGCAATCACTGCACAAAATCTTGCCACCTGAAAGATGAAAAGGGACAACTGCTGTTAGCACATGTGTTCTGTTAAGGCAACTAAATGAAAGCAAATTAAGGTCAAATAAAGTGGTCAATCTCGTCTAAAACAATACTAACCTGAGAAAGACATGCTCTCGCAATCGTTGCACAACATCGTGTTACATCCTTCACAGAAACTAACCATGGCACAATCCAAGCAGTAAGAATGATAACACTTCATACAAAATGCCATAGTACAACACTCCATACTACATACTTGCTTGAAACACTTCAAGCAAAAGAAGAAGGTCTTGCAATCATTACAATATGGCATGTAACACTCTTGACAAACATGAACCTCTGCGCAAGAGAGGCAAGAAGCTTTCAAACATTCCAAACAATTGAAAACGAAGTCACATGAGGAGCAATGATATTTCTGACACTGGGGACAATAGTCAGGAGAGTGAGACTCATCTGTGCAGGAATGCTTCATACAATCATAGCAAGTAGATGATTGAACTCCATATCGTTCCCCATATGTGTGCAACCTCGCCTCGGACTCATTCGCACATTGCCGCCCCCTTGTCTTGTGCTGGCAAGTAATTGACATGGTCTCAAGATGCTCGTTGTACTCTTCCATAAATCTAGACAGCTCCGGACTTCTTTTGTTTCTCCACTTTAACGACAGTTGAATATGTTTCAACGACGACGATGACCTTCCCAAAATACTACACAATACAGGCAGAACAAGATCCTCTGATAGGCTTGTCTTCTCAACTATATCTTTGTTTGACTTTGTTTTGTAATCACCTGATACTAAACTAATGTCAATTCGTTCAACCATTGTTGACATCCTAATTGATTCCAGTCCACTACCTGATATGCCAACACAACTAGTCACCTTGAGTGACTTGACATTATTGACAGCATCAATACATATCAAAGCAGCTTTTAGAACTTGCATGTGTCGGCGTTTAGTATAGGAGTGGATAAAGAGCATAAGATATTATGAACATTATATGTGAACAAGATGTGAGCACACCCTCCGCTCCTTCTTGCAATATACATATCCTTTCTAATCACGACACATACAGCAACATGGCTAGTATCTGTGCGTGCCCCAAATGCCCCATCCATAGCACTCATATGTTTAATTTTAAACACACATACCATCACAAATTTCTACACGTAACTCACCCACATCATTTATTTAATTTCTCATGAGGTGACTTGGAACCTGAAGCATTTTGCAATTGGCCGAAATCAAACAACTCAAATCTCTTCCCCCAATCATCGGTATTCATGGAAAGTACAGCTTTGCTAGCTGGAGATAATAGCTGCATGGTGTTTGTACTTTGACATTGTTCCCAGGATTTGGTTGAACCTGACAGCGCCACCGCGAGTAATACATCTGAACCAACGCCCTTCTTATTCCTACTGCGTGTATAGGAAGCAATCTCAGCCAACAGTGAATGTGGTAGTTCTTCAAACTGCATATTAACACTCAGTTTCTGTACCTCTCCTTGACCTAAGTATAAATATATATTATGTTTTGTAGATAATGTAAATAAGTATACCTACAATAAAAGATATAAAAATTATGAGAGTATTGCAACGCACAACATTCGGTACCGCACATTAGACACAAAACTATACTCACCAGATATACGTGCTTCCACAGAAGCTTCCTTCTCCTTCTTCCTGCTGGCTACTGATAATTGACGGCTATTTGAACACCCCATCACAATAAATAATAATACAAACAACTTTTTTGGGTTTTCATCTAAACTCTTTAGAGGTAAACCATTCTTTAGACATACTCACTTTGTAAAACAGAATCAGTTATTGGAGAAGTTAGAAGTTGTAGTTGTAGGCGATGAGATATGGACAACAATCTAAGACTGGTCAACCAAGAGAAGAAACAGGAAACAAACAGTTAGATAGTTGGCAGAAGTTGCGGTATGGGCAACAATCTAAGGCAGCGAGAATCACCACGCCGAGGAAGAGCAAATAATGATGTAAATATTAGTAGTGGCGGTGGCGATTGTTTTAGCCAATCATCATCAGAAGAAACATTGAACACATCATGTAGACAAAAGAATAGTGTTGGTTCGATCTCCAATTTATGTTCTGCTACACTCGGGGCAGGAAAGTGTTGGTGATTTGAGTGCTTCATTTGGCCTTTATGAATCTTAATTTGATTGTCTTTGCATATCATATGTACTAACATACTGCAATCTCTTCTCTTTTGTCTTCATAAACTATGAAACGCGCATCTTCCAGGTGCTCTATCCTTACCATTTGCAATTAGTTTGACTGGGGTAGTGTTTGGTATTCTACTTTTGATATTATCGGCATATTTGACGATTGTATCCATAGATATCATAATAGAATCTTGCAAAAGGACGGGACTTTACAAATATGAAGATGTTACCGTTAGATTGGCAGGACGAAGAGCAGGAAGAGTATTGGAGATATCGCTGTTAATCTTTTGCTTTGGTACTGCAGTTGCATATATTGTTGCAGTTGGAGATATATTAGATCAAGGTCTTCATTCAATTCCATACTTGTGGGATAATGAGGATGGTGCATTTGTATCAATGTATAGTAGAGAACACATCATGGTACTATTCTGGTCATTGATAATGTTTCCACTATCGTTGCAAAGAAATGTAGAATCACTTGAGAGATTCTCTTCGTTGGGAGTATTGAGTATTATCTTCCTTGTTATTGCATCAGTGATTCATTCCATAACTCATGGAGTTGTGTTAAGCGAGGATACACATACTGATCTTAGTTCAATGCTTTGGCCAGATTCTATTTGGAATCTATTTCAAGCATTTCCAATTATAATCTTTGCATTCTCGTGTGTAAGTATTGTTCTTTGCATGAGTATGCTGTTATGATTATATTATTCTAATCACATTCTCTTTAGCAAGTCAATGTATGTGCAATATATGAAGAGCTGACCCCCAACAATCATGCATCAACAAACGATAAACAACAAATAATGTCTGGTATCACACGAAAAGGAGTGATATTATGCATGTCACTCTATATATGCATTGGGTTATTCGGATACCTCGACTTTTCACAAGCTACAACTGACAACATTTTAAATGACTATTGTATCAAAATTACCCATGATCCATTGATGATTGCAGCGTCGGTGTTTGTTTGTGTTGCAGTCGTTGTAGCCTTTCCATTCAATATACTACCAGCTAGAGTAACGCTTAAACTCATCTTGGAGAGAATGAAAAGGAGACGGAGATGTGATCGATGCTATAGATTCTTTTCAAGCATAACATGCAACAATTGCCTATGGAGTTTGTCTCCAACAGTTCATGCTGATGATACTAGCACAGGATCTTCTTCAACTAATGATCATGTGAATGTGACAGATCCATTGTTGATATCGTCGTCAAATGATAGATTTGGTAATTCGCCAACTCTAATCCCTCACATGTCATTAGAAGGTATGCCTGTTGATGGGAACGAGGAAGAGGTTTACTCAACAGAGAGTCCACCTTTAGAACACTTTTTGTTGACTCTACTCTTATCAGGGTCTGCATTAGTTGTTGCTCTAGTTATCCCAGGTATTAGTGTCATATTTGGATTGATGGGCGGCACCGCTGCCAGTATAATTAGCTTCATTCTGCCAGGCTTATTCATGATGGATGATAGAAGTGATAGAAAACAAGTACTACCATACTTGTTTGTGGTTGGTGGCGCATTGATTGGAATTTTAAGCACTTACATAACTATCTATGGTCTGATAAGCTCGAACGATACTGTGCCAAGCGTCTCGTGTCGTATATGAAAGACGGGATATGATAATGTAAAATAATGTTCAAACGTGTATATATTCACACTAGCTTATGTTCATCACTTTACCCCTATTGATCCCCGTATATCTGTATCTCCACTAGACCGACCACAAATTTGCTGGCTTAAGCACTTCCTCGCCAACCTTAATATCACGGCTCGCTACGATGAAGACATCAAATGAATGTCGATGACGATCATAGACTGGCGAAAACTTGGGACGATCTCCAACAGGATGAGTAGGAATCCAACGACGAACATTTGCCTTGCTTTCATCATCAACTGTTCGCATCAAGAAAGACCCACCAATCTCGACAAAGTTCTTTCCACTTCCAGCTTGTAGTGACGAATGGCCGTAGGTATCGATGAACTCGATAAAATCTTCAATGACGGTCGCTTTGCCCACACCTTCAATCTCGGCAGTTGGCTCACCCTTGATATTCTCCATGCTATCATCTGACACCTCAAATGATGCGGCGAGATGAGTGGGCATGATAAACGAGCCCTCTGGAATGTCAACCTTGGCAAAGACGGTGGCACCATCCTTCTCCTTACCATCATCATTCTTGTCCTTTGTAGGACGGACTTCGAAAGCACTTCCCTCGGCGTCATCAGGGTCATATTCAAACAACTCCTTATCCAAGTCAAGTCCACGGTAAGCACATTCAAATGGTTCTGGATCACGATGACAGTAGATTGTCTCCCAAGCACGAGGAGGGGCGTGGAAGGAGCGCTGTGTGGCACCATCAAAGTGCACGAGACTTGGCTCGCCCGACTTTGTTCCACTGATACGTTCATAAATCTGATAATCAACCTCGTCGGTCTCTGCATACCAGTGTTTGCGGCATGATACATCACGGCATGCAACGAGGAAGGAACGAGGTTCCCAATATCCACAATGTGCTTCTTCATATATGTGAATGGAAGCAATTTCAGGGTTGGCCTCGAGATTGTTAATAAGGAGCTCACGCTTTTGATTTACACCCTTGTCAGCTCGTGGGTCCAGGATCGAAGGAGCGAATCCTATTTGAACTGCCATGACACCATCAGGTGTAAGCGATTTGACCAGTGCATTGATCACATTACTATCAGCATACTCATCGTGTGCCTCGGGGTCGTTGACATTGACGATTAAGACGTCAAACTTGTTTTTCTGTTGCTTGTCGACAAAGTACTTGAAGGCATCGGCAAAGATGAGTTTAGAACGCTTATCATCAAAGCAGTTTGGAGAGCTTCCAACAATATCAGTACAATCATTAAGAGTGGGCAAGTACTTCTTGGATATCTCAACAACCTTCTCATCAAGCTCAAGCATTGTTGCTTTCTTGACAGACTTATGACGGAGGACTTCTCGGAGAGTAGCACCTTCACCGCCACCAATAATTGCAACATTCTTTGGTGAGGGATGTGCAAACATGGCAGGATGTACGAGAGACTCGTGGAACTCCCGTTCATTACTTTTGATGGTCTATGAAGTAAAAGTTTAATATAAGTGTAGGGTGAGCATCTGGGGATACTAAGAATGAATAAAAGGTCACACAACACAAACATCAGCACTCACATTTAAGGAACCATTCAAAAAGAACAACCGAGTAGGACTTGCATGTTCATTACTCAACCAGCGAGGATCGCCAGGCTTTAATCCCAATCGTTTACCATCTTCATAACTAGGTGTATCATCTCTTTCTAATACATCCCAAATATCAATACGTTGATGTTCAGTTTGCAATGTAATAATCTGCTTCTTATATACCACTTCCAACGGAGAAGTTACCCAATTGGCTAAATCAGATTCACCATCCAGGTAGTGTGCCTTGCGTTCATCCTCGGTACGGAACCCACGAAGTTCATGTGACCATAATGTAACAGGTTTCAACATCTCTCCTGGATTTTCAGGATCAACACGAGGAATACCAAACCACTGTTCAATATCTTTCAGAGCAGGCAACAATGGCTTTTCACTGGTAGTAAACAAGTCCAATGTAATTACTCCCTCATCTGGCCATGTATGGAAGGAGATGTGACTCTCTAACAATACTCCCACACATGAAACTCCCGCAGGATGAAGAGAGTGACAATGATAAGAAAGCATAGTCAATCCAGCTGCCTTCACTGACTCTTGCATCGCCTCAGCTAGCCGTGCCTCTGAGTTGAGAAAGGCTGCCTCAAGATTCTTAATATCCACTAGTAAATGTTGTCCCGATGGATTACTTTGATCACGTAATACGGGTTGTTCACCATTATCCTCTTTGGTTAAATTATTGAAGGATATGTCACGATCATATGGTATATTCTCTCCGCTGCCCTCTAAAGCAGGTGTGTCAATATTAACATGTGTTTCCTTAATCTTATATCCCAAGGTTGCAACATGATCCGTTGGTGTTCGTTTAGCTTGTCTTAATACCTCTTCATCATTATTGTTGTCGCCTCCTACAACTTGAACTTCACCATTAGGACCGATGATAATTTCCTTAGCCTTCTTGGATGTACTGCTACTCTTATTGCTAAGATCAGAATCGTCACCCTCGGCAGTTTTACGTGCCGGGGCTGCAATGTTCATACCATCTGTTTGTTTAATAGTACTACCACCACCAGTTATACTGGATAATGTTGATTCGTCAGCCATTGGTAATGGTACACCCAACAAATTTAACACGGGGTTAACTAATGAAGGATTAGTCGGCCCTAACATTACCCCCGCAGTAAAGGCTAGTGCCATTGTTGTTGTTATAATTGCAATAAAGACACGTACATCTATACTGTAACCCTTCGGAGTTGCATCGACCACCACCTCCTCAAGTCTATCTTGTGGATGATCATGATTGTTATTATTGTTGTTATTCCGCGCCATGATTCTCCTATCTATTGTAACTAATTCAATTGATATTCTGCTATATCTAGGTACTACTGTCAAATTTTATATTGTAAATGATATTTCAAGTATTAGGTAGTAGTGTTCGTTTGCTCAGTATGTCAGTAATTGAGGAGGTATCCTTTCGCACTTCGAACTTCCAAGAAATAATCGCCCTCACAAGAGAGGAGGGGATTCAATGTTGACTCGATTGTGTTTGGGTTTGGATCGACTTCATTTATCTACTTTACCTAGCAGGCAGATCCTGACATTGCTTCCAGAACTTTCCTAGGCTTCTCTCGAGAGTAGGACTGGTATCAAGGATATCATCAACCTGTATCCCCACGTCTTCATAACACTTGTCCCCAACCAAGTCATATACCCACTCTATAGTTTGATTCACAATCTTCTTTTGGTCTTCTTTCACCTTTGTATTATCATTACCATCTCCATCTGTCTCCAAGCCTACAAGATAGGACCATATCTCTTCTCTATATTCATTCAACTTATCTTCCTCTGGTATCCACTCAACAACAGTTCGTTTTTCTAATAGATACTGAGCTAGCTTGGCATTTGCCGCACCAAAGGCCGAAGCATTCTCTTCACTAACAACAAAGTCTACAGCTTGTCGTATTGCCACACGAGTATATCCACTTAGAAATCTCTGCAACAAAGGTCCGAGCGTTTTATCCATATTCTTTTTAGATTCCTTGAGGACTTGGTTACGTACTGGACCTAGCAGTGGTAGCTTGGATATGATATTACCAATAACATCAACTTTTAATGTAAACTCAAATATTGCATCATATAGTAGTTGTGAGAATAATGAGTTAACGGCATCACTTTCAAGGAAGGTTAGAACAGTTTGTCGATCGGCACCAAAGCTGTTGTTCTTCCCGTCACCTCGTATAGATGATAGAATACGATTTGACAGTTCATATCCCAACAAGTCAGCAGGAGTACGTTGATTCTCTTCTCGTAGTCGTTTGACAACCTTATTCCAATACTTTACATATTGTTCATATGTCTTGTCATTGAATATTGAAGATGATTCATTGTTGTTGAATAGTAGTTCATATGATATTTGTTTCGCTTCTGATGATGATAGTAAAGATTCTAATGTTTGCTTTGATATATGATTTGCAATGTTTCGTATCTCAGTTCTAGTTGTTTCATCTATATCTTCCTCGTCATTACTTGATGCCAATGTAAAAGTTGATGGGTGATATCTTGTGAAGATACCCTCATATCTTCTATGCAGTGGCGGAGCTATCTGCTGTTGAAATCCATGAGTATGTAGTATACAACTCGAGATACAAATAGCAGTAAGCAGTGCTCGTAGTACCATTATATATGTAGTAGCAGAGCTCGCCATCAGGTGTTGAAGAGGGGCCATGAGGTTTTTGATTTTGACACGGGAATTGGAAGATACAAACCGTCAGCCAAAGATACAGATCTATCGACAGCAAGTAAGTAGGCGTAGGGATATTGCAATACCACTGATATGAGGTAATTTATAATATTGTGATAGGCTGTAAAGTTTTACCGTGTGAATGCTATTGGTGCTCACATTTTTCTAACCCCCTCACAACTGATCTACATCACAATACATCACATTGACGACAATAATATCTTATCCTCATATATCATTTGGTATTACAGTGGACGATTTATACCTCTTTTACTGGCAACATCGTCGTCGTCTCGATTTCTAGGATACGCTACAGCATTTACACCGCCATCATTAATTACAGCCAACTCATCTCTTCCTAAACATATCAATAACATCAATCAAAGTACAAAACTCTTTTCAAATATGTCTTCAGACGAGGTAGAAAAGGCAAAAGTAGCCGCAGATGAATACAAATTATCATCAGGCGATGGCGCTGGCCCTGATACAGCTTTTGACAATATATTGAGCGGCAAGTGGCCTTCCGAGAAGGTACATGAAGATGATCTAGCGCTGGCATTTCGTGATATCACCCCACAGGCTCCAGTGCATATATTGGTCATTCCTAAGAATAGAGATGGATTAGTTAAACTTTCGAATGCCAGGGAAGACCAGAAAGATATTCTTGGACATCTCATGTATGTAGCTCAAATGGTTGGGAAGAAGGAATGCTCAGATGGTTTTAGGGTTGTCATTAATGATGGGGAGCATGGTGCTCAGAGCGTATATCACTTGCATCTTCATGTATTAGGAGGAAGACAAATGAACTGGCCACCAGGTTAGGAAATGCATATAAAGATTGGCCAAGTATTTCTTACGTTAGATTTTCACTTCTTAACAAAGACTAACTTTACCTCTACGCAATCGGTAAACAATCAATGGTTTGGGGTATGTTTCTTCTCCTTAATCAACACTACTAGAAGCATGTGTTCATTATGAAAACCATTCATTAGCACCTCCCATATAATCTAAGATATCAGTATATCCAGCCATCTTAGCGAACTGTCCGGCATGCTGAGATCTAATTCCTGCAGCACAAGAAAAGACTATTGTTTCATCTAATGATGGTTTTTCGAAACCAAATTGTTCTTTAAAATCTTCATCGTCCATCACTAGAGCTCCCTCTGCAATATATGGTAGGGGTAGAGTTTCAACTACGTCATTCAACTTGCCGGTAAATTGAATTTCATCTTTTCCTCGGACATCGATTATAACGTATCCCGATTCCCCTCTACTACTATTTTCTACATCTTCAATTATCTCTTTCATAGCAGATTTATTAATACGCGGAATACCCTCTGCTTCTCCACCAAAGTTCATGTATTGTTGAGATGTTCTTTTGACTGCAGCATTTGCAGCAACATTGTGATGGATGGATGGTGTCATTTTTATTGTATTTCTTATCAATGATCTGCGGTGTAGTAATGCCGAAGAAGAAAAGGCCGATGTTGTTGACATAGTTCTAGATGTTGTAGCAGTTGCCACAAAGGCTATGGATTTGATACGAAGACGGCGAGACCACATGTTTAGCGAGCGTATAAGAAGAAGGCGCCTATTATAAGGCAGCTCAGTTGAATTCGAAGTGTGGTATCTTTTTATGAGAGTGTTGCAGTGATACCTAAGATAATATCAACTCAATGTAGATGCGTCATTAGTCCCCTGATGGATCATAGTCCTCTACTAAAGCATCATAGTCGTCAGTCAATACAGTGGCAGTTGTTTGGCGCTCATCTTGGGTCGGTCGGATCTAAGTAAGATACCAGCACGACAAACACAAGGACCTCATGCAATGCACATCGTGCTCAGTGTTATCATATCTTCTTACAATACAACAAGCTTTGACAAGAACATTTGATATTTGAATCTTCTTCCTTAAGCAATAAGACAACGAGAAGATTTAATTAAATAAACATATTATAACAACACATTGGAGAAAAATACGGTATCTTTGAGATAACATACTCGGCCGATATAAATGAGTACTTCAAATAATCAAGACACCATCTATCATGAAAAATATGCACCTCCATTTTGGCCAGCACTCATTATTGTATTTCCAATATTACCAATCTTCTGGAAGTATCAAGTCGACATTACAGATACAACTCTAACAATAGGATACTCTTATGCATACACAAAAATTGATCGAAATGATATACTATCAGCAACACCAATTGAAGATTTGAATGGATTGAAACAATGGGGTGGATGGGGTATACGATACAACTTTAGTGGAGATACTGGCTATATTGCAAAGAATGGACCAGCAGTAAAGATTGAGGTTAAGAATTCAAAGAATAGCAACAAAAACAAAGTATATGTCTTCAATTGTGAGAATAATGAAAGGGTATGCTCAATTCTTAGTGGAGGTGATGATTGAGAGAATGTGTACATAGAAAGCAACCAAGGGGTCTCCTGTTTGAATGTATACATCTACAATCCTTCTAGAGATTAGTGAGAAGTGAGAGAGAGTAGGTAAAGTAAAATTGAAGATATCCAATCAAGGTATCGTACCTACATAACTTCCTATAAAATATACACTGTGTTGCTAGCTATGGGGAAATAGTACTAATTACTCATAAAACATCCTCTATAACACAACATATCTACGCCACTTTGAACTCTATTTGATGAAGAGAGAAGCCCTCATTTCGACTTGGGTGGTGTTTACTCAAGAAGTTTTCAGGCCTGAGTTAATCATTGATATCATCAGCCATACATACCTAGTAAACTCAAGTTGATATCGGGAGGCAAAGAGTAATTCTAATAACTATTAGTGGTTAGTTGTTGAATAGGAGAACATATGTACCATAGTATCAATATCAATTTTACTTATTAACTTTGTCTTTTTATTCTCGCCTACGACACTGAACAAAGTCCAAGTACGTGGAGTCCAGCCCTCACAAAACAACTGCTCAACTTGAGTTTGTGTATAATATCATTGCAGTGGTGGTTAAATTGAAATAGTAGAGCATATAATAATCATGGGTGAAAAGCTAAACACAGCAGAATACGATAAGAAAGGCCGCTGTATCCGCCATCCTGCAATACGTCTCCGCAAAAAGAAGATATTTGGTGGATGGAAGATAATTATTGGACACTGTCCCGAATGCTGCCTAGATGAAATGAGACGTGTTCGTGATGAAATTGGTGCCGAGAATAGTAATGATAGTGATTATGATAACAATGAAAGTCCTCGTAGACGATCACGAAAGTCGAAAGATAAAGATAGACAACGTAAATCTGATAAGAAGAAGAAGAAAAGGAGAGATAGAGATCGGAGTAATAGGGATAGAATTAGATCAAATCGTCACAATGTAAGGAATGAGGATAGTTTTTCACATTCAGAAGATATTATTGGATCTAGCGAGGGTCATCATAATCATCATTCGTCCTCACAACACATGAGTCACAATGGGTCATCCATGTACTCTTTACAGGATAATAATAATATTAAAAATCGTCGTTTGGATCAGCATGTTGGTCATCCACAGCATAAACAACAACAGCTAAATAATAATATTGACGATCAGCCAAGTGTGGGCACTGGGTCTACTGCAATGAATAGTAGTATGGATGGTACAGTCAATAGTAATATGTCACCAAGAGTTGGGTATCCACATACCGGTCATGGGGGTCCAGCTGGCTCAGGGGGTTATCAACAATATCAATTAAATCGTAGCCCTCTTCCTCAAGCAAATAATAATAACTATCATCGTCACATAAATCAATCTCCAGATAACTTTCCCTCACCAGCAAAACCTCCACCACCACCACGTACAATGGTATTATCAATGGCATTCACAGATCCACAAACGGGACAACGCGGCACCTACACAGGACAGGTAAACTCAATTAATCATAAACCAGATGGTAAGGGGACAGTATATTATGCCAATGGTAACATAGCCGAGGGGTCTTGGAGTAATGGTATATTATTAGATGATTCGTCAGATGGAGAAGATGATGATGATGAGTTCAGTGGTAGTCAACATAGCAATAATATGGGAAATTCGCCAAGTAATAGTCAACATAGTCGGGGAAGGAATACAGCGCCGTTGAGGGGTGGCGAGGAACAGTTTGTTAGATCTACATCACGAGGTGGTAATGGTGATGTTGAGGGATATTATCCACAGGAAAGGAATAATAATGGGTCGCGATCGTCAAGTCGACAGGGGTCAATGAGGGTTAATAATCCTGGACCTCCATTACGTCGTAGTGAGAGTGATATATATAATAGCTCCTCTTCGCGTAGTCGTGGTGGTAATCGAAGACCATCTGGATCATTTGCAGAACAAAGAATGAACCGTGGCGGCATACCCACTAATAATTTGCCCGATGGTAATCTTGACAAGTTAGAATCATTACCCGGTAATAAGAAACGTCGATCAAGACCACGGGGTGCATCCGCATCTGTCCAAAATGTTAGAGGTCAGGATAGTTTCAATATACCCAGTGGTAGTGCAAGTGTACAAGACTTTAGATATAGCGGTGGTAATGCAAGTTATAGTGGATTTATGGACCGCGGTGGCTTGTACAGTGACAGAGGAGATGGTGGAAGTCTAAGAGACTTTGGAACTAGTAATGATAATCAAAGAGATTTTGGAGGAAGTACTCACAGTATGGGGTTTATTCCTGAAAGACGAAACTCGCGCAACCCTCCTTGGTATAGATAGATTTGGAGAGGTAAAGAATGAGTTGCTCCAGTGTTCTATCTTATGCACACATTGAAATAAACTAAGCTAAGTATTTCAGAAAGCAGTTATTGATCATACAAGCCTTAATGTCTTATCCTTCCATCCGTAATGAGTTTTGTTCCTGTCGAATATTCGTATTATCTCATTGCAAAAGGCATCATGCATTTGTTGGACTCGTTCATCAAACTGTTCTCCAGCCAAACTATTGACATCGTTGCTTGATATCGTTGATGGAAATATAGTCTTGCCTATTACATACATTAATCGTTGTCTAAAGGGTATTGGTAGGCCGAGCTTACCATATAATAAGCACAAACTTATTCTCAATGCTCTACTCACAAGCTCAAAAACATATGGCAATTGCACTCTTCTAAACATCTTTGTGGCGCCAAATGTGTAAACAGGAACAATTGGTATATTGTGTTGTACTGCAAGCTTGAAAAGGCCGTTTCTATCCTTGAGTAAGGCCGCTTCATCATTCGGATGATATCCTGGCTTTGGATAACTTTCGAACATCTCAGCTATTCCGCCAGGAGAGATGCCCAATCTTCTACTATTATGATCTGATTGTGATAGAGCAGAAGACACTGCACTTCGTGATGCATCTACTCCTCCCATCCACGCGATAAATGTCCTAACCAAAGGAAATAATCGAGTTGCTGTGGCCACTACTGGTCTGAACAGACCCCAAGTATTATTGTAACCTCTCTCTGGAAGACACGAGAAAGCAAGCCCAAAAGGAAAGATTCCGTGAGGAACGAATGCATACATTGCATCTGAAGATTGTGGATCAAATTCTGTATGTTGCTGTGTTGTTGTTGTATCATCATCTCCTCTATCATGCAATACAGTAAAGCCAACATAGTTTAGCCATGCATGCCATAATCTCCATCTTCTTGCATTTAACCATTCTCCGACACGTTTTGATCTATGAGGTCCCCAAAAAGATATAACAAGCACCATTGCAAGAGCTGCACCATACTTAGCTGCCATTTTTTTATATCTTGTGCACTGTTGTATATTACATGGTTTTTCTTGTGAGCTTTCTCCACTACTTGTGTAATCCTTATCATTCACTAATTTACTGCTGCCATCCTTTGCAAGTGCACGATAGTGTTTCCACTTTTTATACAGCCAATAGATTCCAAAATAAAAGTATATAGGAGATCCGATTACAATCAACGATGATGCATATACAAGTAGCTTATCAACGAAAGTACATGCATCATAGGAAGGTGACTGTACGATAATATCAACGCCTCTTGGTAGGAGAGGACTAGTAAGCTTTGGTCTAGGACGTTTGTTCAGTGATTGTGGTTGCATGTTATTGTTTGTATGGTATGAGTATACGCTATCTGTATGCAATTGATGTACTCTTGATATATCTAATATTATGTTGAATGGTACCTAGAGAGCAATTTATCAATTGCCTTATCAACTCATCAGTTCAATCATCAATCGACCCTCAAATGTTAATAAGAATTGCATGTATTGTACCAGTTCTCTATCAGTTCTATCAGAGCAATAGATACAAACGATATTCTTTATTAGCAGTTTATATGACAACCAGCAGGTAGATAGATACATAGGTATCAGACCATAACTATTTTTGCTTTTAGTGGGCAGTGGGCGGGCCTTGAGAGGACTCTTTTAGAAGTTTCTTTTTTTTGTTGAGATGAGTAGAGATATATTTTTTGTTGTGTTATGATGCAACTTATCAAGCGTGTAATTATTGCTAATGGATAATCGTAAGAGACCTTTTGAAGGGAATAGTAGTTCCCTATTGCCTTCTTCTTCTTCTCCATCATCATCGTTTGAACCATGTGCTAAAGCTGCACGACGATCTCAAGAAGAAGAAGGCAGTAACAATAATTTATATAATGATTTTAATGAAGTTACCAATACCTGCCCAACTACAAGTTCTGCGTATGCATCATCGGCTAAACCTCGTGCAAAAGATGATAATAATAATGTAATTAGTCTACTTGATGAAAGTTATGATGCAACCACCAACCAATTATGTGAAAGTGATAGTGATGATGACGTAGAATTCGTGAAGGAAACAAAATCAAAGAAGAGAGTTCACTTCTCAGAGATTGAACACGAAATCTTCTACTTCAAACAACCACAGTTTGCTGCTTCTCCGTCCATGTCTATGACAGATGAACAGGCAAGTGTAAACTCTTCCGGTATTCGTCAGTCATCTGCACAATCATCACATTGTGCATCATCACGCGCAACTGCAGATTATACAGTATTGTCTTCCAATCATGGAAGGGCACGACGTCAACTCCGAAAGATTAGCAAGCATGATCTTAAAGCTGCTGTCAAGTATGGGCAACGTATTCCAGTAAGTTTTTCAATTTGTATTTGTTTAAAGTGTGCACAAGATGTATGTTTTTATCAATTATTGTATCGTTTATTTTGTTGATGGGATGTATAAAATATTTGTTTGTTTGTTAATGCCTAAAGTCTAAGTTAATGCTTAAAGTCTAATCCATTACTTTCTCGCAAAATCAAAATCAAACACACAGGCTCATCCTAATAGAAACACTGGAGAACCTAGATGGAAGATTGTACATAACGGATTAGTATATATTACAGATCATAGTATGCGCAGAGAGATTACTTCCTATAGAGAGGAAATACACATTGAAAAATATCCAATTAGTATTCAAATGATGGAACATCACACTGAATTGAAACGTATACTTAAAGAGGAGCCATATCTATGCACAGGGCATACATATATTATAGTGGATCAGTCTGGTAGTATGAGAGAAGCTGACGTAGATGGCTTTCGAAGTAGAAGTCATGCTGCTTATGGTACATTGGCTCTTGAGTTTCTTGCCGAGCAGTTAAGTTCAAGGCCTAACCCTCAGGATCTCTTTGCTGAAAGTGTGACAGTTGTTGAGATGAGAGAAGAAAGTGAAGTGATTTTATCAAATGAGCCATTTGATTGGATACTGTTTAATAGATTACTCAAAAGACCAAATATTAGTCGTCCATCATTTGGTGGCAATTATAATAAAAGTCTTGAAAAGGTTAGTCAAATGATCCTCAAGGAACACAGCAATCTTCTATCAGATGGTGTCGAGCATGGAGATCTGCCCAACTTTTCATTAGTATTCCTATCGGATGGTAAACCCAGTGACACGACGCCTGCAAAGAATGTAAAAGAAAGAGCATCAATATTGACTTCATTATCAGTTTCGCTTAAAGATAAATTCAGTCTCTTTGCTCTGGGTGTTGGGAATCGCGAGGCCGAGTTTGAACAGCTCCAACTAATGGTGGAGACGGTTACAAAGAATGGTAGTAATGGACAATTGGCATGTACGGGCGTGTCTACACTGAAGCTTGCCAATACCTTTAGTCAAATATCAAACACACTAAGTTGTTCTAGAACAACCCTACTTGATAGTGCTCTTCCGAATGCCGCCAAGATGCCAAAGGTTGCAAAAGATATTGAAAAACGAGAGACAGGTAAGATTGTTGGCAAGACGATGCCCAGTCAAAAGTATACTAGGAAGACACATACAATCACTAGGTATAGATTTGACAAGGATAGGAGCAAGAGTAATCCCTGGCAAGCAGTAGACTTAGCAACACATGGAGCAAATGGTGTTGAAGTTGAGACCAAGTTCTTTGGAAAAGGATCCGAGAGACTTGCATTTAGGTTTCACGAGCTTGCAAATCAAAAGCGTGTAGGGAAAATGTTGGTTGCAAAGAACTCTGTACATTTGAATGAGAACGAAACCAAAGAATCATTTCATCATGATTTCTGCCATGTACAATCTACTGCATACGATCTTGCAGAAAAGTTCAATACGGCTGTTAGAAATGCACCATTGCTACAATCTACATTTCTCCCAACAAACAGAGAGTACTACACCAAACCTCCTGAACTCAAGTTCATGTTGTGCCATGTCTACTCCATCAAGAACAATACAACTGGAGAGAAGACTGACTATCTTGTCGAGCGAATGTTGCAAGGCAAATTTACAAAGTACAACAGTAACAATGGATATGTGAGAGGAGAAAAGAAGGATACAGCTCATAACACCCGAACCATTGAATTAAAGGCAGGCAAAGTCAAGCTGGAGGAGTTTGTCCAGGCCTTTAGTCACTGGGTATATGAGCATTCCAATAAACACATGATTGTATGCGATTTACAAGGTGTGTTGAATCAGGAGAGTAGATACCCGGAGTTTATGCTCACAGACCCAGCGATATGTACACGTAAGGGCCGAAGGTTTGGGAAGACAGATATGGGGTTAAATGGTATCAGACGGTTTTGTTCGACACATAAATGTGGAGCTGTATGTAAAGGTTTAGGATTATCCTATATCAACAAGTTGGATAGCTAAAAAGATAGTGAGTTTTTCTTATGGAGAGAGTGTAACAATCAGAAAAAAGACATCGGATAGCCGATTCTATACTTAATGGATTGGCTTACCTGAATTAAGGACAATTACTTAAAGTCCAACCACCAATAGATAAAAGACAACTACTTAAAGTCTATGTAACCATTGCAGTGTACACAGTATAAAATTTCTCGTTAACATATGATTACCTTCTAATAGTCGTCTCTAGGTGAGCTGAAGAAAGGTGCCTTGCTTTGACGAAGAGCGAAGACGATTCAATGCAGCAGCAATCTCGAAGGTACGAGGACGAGCTAAAGTTCCATCAAATTGTCCATTCGAAAGAATATCGATCCCATCCTTCTCCAAAAGCCCATCGAGTTGAGTGAGAACCTGAAAGATTGTCATTTTGTTTTGTGGGGCAAGCACTGTCAAACGCTGCAAGGCCAATGAAATTGCATTCGTTTGTTCTTTGCTCACAAGCTGTTCCAACCCTGACAAATCCAATTCAGTATCTCCATAGTTCACTACCGATTTAGATCGTACATATACTCTGCCATTCGGTTTGAATGCAGCTCCGACGGGACAACGAGGTGTGACATTACCAAACCCAAGTTTGGATGCAGCTAATGCACCGCCGTTTGCAGGTCTCATGCCAGCAACTTGCTTGGCATGACCAGTAACATCATGACATGAATAGCAATCCATCATAATCGTCGTATCTGCGACATCAAAAAAGTCTCCACAACTACCAACTACAAGGACAACAGAAATACCCTGCTTTGCTAGAGTTTTCACCTTGTACAAAAATGGTGTGATTGGTTCCTTATTCTGATGAACAAGTTGAATCATCTTATCATCACGAATCATAAAGTTTGTAGCACTAAGTTTCAAGAGGTGAAAAGGTAAGATATCAATGCACATATCAAAAACTGACATAAACAGTCAAATGTATATATAAATCTTACCAAGTATCTTCGTCAATGAATAGAGTCTTTGCACCCATTTCCAAAGCCTCCATAATGTTTGTAGCTTGACTTGTACTTCCACTAGCATCCTGTGTTGTAAAGGCGGTAGTACGCTGTCCAAAAGGCAAATTGTTGATGAAGGGACTGATGTTGACACGGCTGACACTACGTCCATCCTCTGCTCGAATCTTGACAGCATTTTTAGAGCAGACACAGAATTCACGTCCATCTCCAGGTATTTTATTGTACATTCCCAACTGCAAAGCTGAGAGTAATGTACTCTTACCGTGAAAGCCTCCCCCAACAATAAGAGTAATACCCTTCCGAATACCAATTCCTGCAAGAGTTTTCCCCATATTTGGTAAATCGAAGCTAACGCGTAACGTATCAGGAGAGTGAAATCGAACCAACTTTGGCCTATCTCCATCTGCCTCTTTCTTATCCTCCATTGGCTCATCAGCAGCCCCATGTTTTCGTGGCAATACTGCACCATCGGGCACAAAAGCTACCAATCCTCGAACTTCCAAATTAGCACGTACCCACTCCTGATCTTCTACACTCAATACATGACGAGTAACAGCAGAAGAATCTAATGAAGTGTACAACAAGGCTTTTTTGATCATTTGAGGAAGAGTCTTATCAAAAATTTGAATAGCACGATGACCCTGAATAGTCCGCCCACGAGCGGGAAAGTTAACAGTAAATTGAGCACACACATCTCCATTATGTAAAACCCGTACAGCAGTTTGTTCAATAACATTTTGGGTTGGCTTGGCAATCTGTTTGATGTGTCATGAGGCTGTGTTGTGAGTTGTTGATACAAGATATAGAGATGTAACGTCAATCACCCATTCTAAAACAATAATAAAAACTTACATCAATATCACCACCCTTGGCAATATTATAGCTTCCACCACCACGTCCGCCATATCCTCGTCCACCTCTTCCTCCGCGGCCACCATATCCCCTTCCACCACGTCCACTGCTTCCATGCTCTTCGCTATCTTCCGCGGCAATATCAGCACCCATATCCTTGCAACACTTGTAAAATACCCTATTCAAATAATCACCTAAAGCAACATTCCGAACACGGTTCTGATATGAAACGGGTGGAAATTGTGCCTTGGATGCCTTAACAATAACACGACATTTTGTGGGTCGCGAGAATGTATCCGATTGTGCACGGGCAATGTATAAACTATACCCCTCAGTCTCGTTTACCCATCCCTTGGTTGCTGATTCAATATCATGATATCCTGGATATTGCTTACCATCAATACGACGTAATGTACTAATTAACTCTGAGTGTGTTCCGCCATTATCTCCGCCTTTACGGGTAGCATTCGGATCATAATCTGACTTACTATTTGAGCTAGTACGAGGTGGTGGGGTGAATCCACTAGCTGGAATAGCTCGTGCGGTAGTCTTCTTAACCTCGGGCTTTGCAACTTCGGGTTTTGCAACAACTTCTGGCTTTTCAACCTCTGGTTTTGTATCCTCCGCTTTTTCATCTTCCGGCTGTTCATCATTCAATACATCTTCTACCGGACTTGCGGCATCTTTGGCGGAATGAAAACTACCATCGGCACTCGCCACTTCATCATCATCAGCATCAGCCTCCTCAGACATATTGCTACTATTAGTGCGGTTGGAATTGAAACTGCCTCGTCCATATTTTGGATTATAACTCCTACCCCTACCTCTTCCTCTTCCACGGCCTCTACCCCTACCTCTACCTCTTCCTCCTATTTATATATAATAAGATATAATAAATTGAGTTGAACAAAGATAATAAAAAATATCATTGCAATTTAATTATACTTACTACCACGGCCACCCCTACCTCGACCCATATCAATTTGTGTAGCACCAGTACTACCGCCACTTTCTCCATTAGCACCACCGCTAGCAGGCGGGGCACTTGTAGGAGCAGCGTTATCTTGGGGTGCTGTTTCACTCATAATAATTGTCTGTGGTAAAAATAAAAGATGAGGTGAGTTTTATTCGCATAAATCTCCAAGAACTTTCAAATTAAAAACACGATATACACAGGGTTAAATTACTATAATTAACATGCAATAACCATCACAATAGACTTACATTCAATACTACCAATATGCTCCAATGCCACCAAGCAAAATAAATAGGAGGCGCCGAAATGGATCAAAAAAGATCTTTTTATTCACCATTGCCGTGCTAGCTGCTGTCTTTCGGATGCAATGGCCGAAATCTGGCTAGGAATGATTTAGATCTATTGATATCAATCAAAGCTTGAGAATATAATGTTCCTACAGTTGATGACTTATTCTATTCAATAATATTCGATGATGATGGACCTGTGACTCGTCACGGGGCCATTGTATAAAGGCTGGCGCAATGAAATTCCCGACAGACCTATGGAATTTGTCTATTTATGGGAGGCAAGCAGTTAATCAAGTAGGTGAAGCAAGCGCCGTTCTCTATGTCATCTTTACATAACTTAGCTATAACACAACTAGTCTTTCTCCCAATCTAAATGTTGGTGCGCCTTTCTTACATTTCTCTACCTTTGCTTCACAGTCCAAAGGAGTGACAAACTCTAGTGTCTTTAGATCTTCATCTTTGCCATCAGGCCGTATCATTTCTGTAATTGTAGCAAAGAGCTCTGTCACTTTGATATCAGGTTTAGTATATTTTGTCTTCTTTTGCTGTCTTTTCCATTCTGATATCAATTCATCTTTATGAAAGTATAAAGGAGAAACTTTTGCCCCATTATTCCCAACTGTAGTCATATCCTCTATATAAAACAATGGTACTTTGCCCTCTGGTAAATCATCACTACCATCTATCGATAAAGCATCTTCAATATCTAATTCCGATGGTGAGACCTTAAAATATGCTCCAGCGAGCTTCCCCTTTGAAGACAGACTTACAGCCAAATCAAGAGGTACTGATGTTATCCGTGCGCTCTTCCATGGATTGATACCAATTTCTTCCTCATCTAATTTAGTCAATTTACCACCATTCTTTTGTTTCAGTTCCTTCTTACTTTCTTTGATTGCTTTGTCAGATGATTTGTTTGCTACATCCAATATGCGTTTAGCTTCATCATATGATGTAAAGAAGTAGGAAGTTAACTTGGCATCCTCGCCCACTACAAAGTATGGTACTCCGTTTGTGTCAACAATTGCAAATGTTGGTATGCGTTTAAGTAGTGATGCTAGTTTGGATTGTGATACCATTCCCTCTGATTCATTGTTGCTATTGTTATTAGTTTTATCAACAGCCAGAGACGGTTGAGGTGAGATAACGATAGGTGATGTCCCGATAAGAAATGCCGCAGTCGATGACAGTATATCACGACGAGTAGATCCTGGGTGATTGGGAGGTAATATCGGTATAGCTTTATCACCACTATTATCGTCTTCTAAATGCAACTGATGGGGAGATACTATTGGCATTGCTTTGTCACTATTATCGTCATCTACATGCATCATCATAATACTTGACGATTGAAATATTGAAGAACATCGGGATGTTGTTGTTGATATCGAAAATGCACTAACAATCGGTGTCAGCAACAATATGGTACCGACGAATAGATGACACCACATACTCAAGAGAATCATTTCTAATAATACGATATCAATACAGGATAATACTAATCGATCAGAGACAGACTACTCTAATCCAAGGAGCTCAAAGATCGTCATGAAAGTATGTATGATTTGAGTTTTGAGGGGGTATCTATCCTCGGTATCCCCCTCCTCCCTACCCACTATGAACTAATGTTTGTATCTTTTGTTTTGTAGTAGTATATAATACAACATGGTAAACATACTTCCTATCCGGTCTTGTTGGAGGGTTGCATCCATCGTAGGGAAGAGCAATCGCCGTAGGGGAAGATACTCGGTGTTAGGTTTATCAAAATTATATCACAGACGACACAACTCTACAAAAATTAATGACAATGATGTACAGAAGTTGGGTAACATATCACGGATACTGACAGATGAACAACGAATGCTGTTCAATCAAGTTAATCAGCTTTCATATATGACTAGATCACTAGCGAGACAGGTAGGCAATGTACCAGTAAAGGAGGATAGGTAAGTTTGACATCAATTGCATGAATCTAACTTGCACCTACCTATCTTATCGATTGTTTGCTTATGTCTGTGTTGAATCTATTAGTTTACTTGCGGATATAACAAAGCTGCAAAATAGTAAGCAACATCAATCATCATCATCATCCCCCTTATCTCTCTTCACCGTTGTGCTGGCTGGAGAATACAATTCGGGTAAATCTACATTGATTAATGCATTACTTGGTAGTGAGTTTCAAGAGTCAGGAGTCCTTCCCACTACTGATGCAATAACAATTTTGATTGCTAATGACAATGGAGATACTACTAATAATGATACAAATTCAGCAGATATTGATAGTACTTCAATTGGACTAGACGGATTCTCCACACAACTGCATCTTCTTCCTACAAAGAAATACCCCATCTTATCAGATTTATGTTTAATAGACACACCTGGCACAAACGCTATACTATCTCTTCAACATACATCTTCTACACTTCGTATATTACATGATGCTGACCTGATTGTATTTGTTACATCTGCTGATCGCCCCTTTTCGGAAAGTGAGAAGCAATTACTACAAACATCCATCAAGTCATATCGAAAGAGAGTAATACTTGTTATAAATAAGATGGATATATTAGAACGACAACAAGGAGAAGATCATGGCGAAGAAACAAAACAACGAGTTGAGGATTATGTTATCGAACATGCTTCAGATCTGTTGGGTGCTAGACCAGTAGTTATTCCGCTTAGTGCAAGAGATGCTTTAAGTGTAAAGTTACTATACAACAGCTCCAATGGTATGTCCTCAGAAGGTAGTGACAATGATCAGTCATCTCTTCTTTGGAAGCGGTCCAACTTTGCATCACTTGAAGACTATCTATCAAAGACTCTCACAACATCGTCCAAGATCAGAACAAAGATGCTTAATCCTATTGGTGTTGTTGAGGGCGTCCTCAGAGACTGTCAGCATGAGATTGAGAGACGCACGGATGACTTGGAAGTAGATGCAACCACATTAAGACTACTCACTAGTCAAACTGAGGCTTGGGAGAAAGAGATACAAACAGACGTGATAGACAAATGTCAATCTGATATAGGGCAAGTCATTATCCGTAGATCACAAGTGGCAAAGCGAGTTATAGGTGAACTTTCATTACTTGATCAGTTAAAGATTGGATATGGAATGAGTAAAGATATATTTGACTCTGCATGGGAGCATGTTTGCAGACATAATCAACCAGTATCAATAACACCAAACACAAACTATCAAAATGCACTTGAGAATAAATTATCATCAATTACCAATGATTGTGTTGACAAGCTCTCATCAAGAGCTCAGAGGCAAGGGAATGATACATTAGAATATCTAGGCAAACGGCCAGCTATTATAAATGGCAAAGGAGGCAAGATGGTTGGGAGTGTAAGTACTCCTAAGTTTCAGCGGTTGAAGGAACTCCATCCCTCAATGATCTCTGTTATACAAAGCTCAACCGAAAAACTTCCAAACGACTCTGAGAGTAGAGATCAAGTATACAAATCTCTATCGCGATCTGCCCTCTTTTCATCCTTGTTCACCGCTAGTGCTTTGATACCTGGTACATTATCAATGTTAGAGGCTATTGAAACAACAACTGGAGCGTTGGGAAGCACAACACTAGCAGTGATGGGATGCATCTTTCTTCCAATAATGAATCGACAACTTTCAAAATCATTTGAGAAAGAGTGTACAAACAAAACTGTACACCTGCAAACTACACTTGACAGATTACTGGATAATGCGATGGACAACATTAAATCTGATATAGCAGATAGTATAGCACCGTACTCTAGGTATGTCAAGTCGGAAGGGGAACACTTAAAAGAACTAACGGACCAACTCGACCAAGGTATAGCAAGTACCCAAAGTCTTAGAACTAAGATTAATAAAGCCTGTCAATAATGCACACAATCTAGTTCCTAATCAAAGTCTCTACATATAAGATATTAGTTTAATTGTTTAATCAAATGTCATTCCGTTCAACCCAGCCTGACCCAATAATGCAAGTAGATCCTCGTGTTCTGTCAACAGTTCTTTGTACATTTGTCTCTCGTCAGTGATTGAGGTTTTCAGCTCTACCACATAGTCATACATTTCTATTATGTATGCCGAGTTTCGATCAAAAGTATTTTTTGCTTCCTTTCCTTCATCATTGGGTTGCATATTAAGGTCAATTCCTCTTAGAACAAGAGCTTGAGAGTGCCTCTCGTTAGTACCATTGTCTCTTTTTAAGTTGTCAATCTCTGATGCGATTGCCTTCTCAAACCGTTTCTCTCTTTCCTCTACACGCAAGCGCTCTTCGGCATTCTCTAACTTAGCCTGCAACCCGTCAATAGTCGTCTCGTTCTCTTTAACCGTAGTATCAAACTTGGCTCGAAGAGCTTTGACTTCAATCTGCAGCTCGTCGTTTGTTAATCTAATGTCATCTAAGGATTCCTCTAGGTCTTGAACCGTCTGTACTTTGTCTGCCAGCTCACTAGCCTTGCTCTCAGAGCTGCACTCTTGCAACTTCTTTTTGGTTTCTTTCAACTCGGACAAAGCATCAGCCAACGAAGATTCGACAGACTTGCGAGATTGGTTTTCAATGATACGCTCTGCTTCGGCTTTAGATGACTGAGCTGTGACAGCTTCCCTCACTCTTCTTTCAAGATCCACACCCATCTCATTAATCTTGGCCAACAACTGAGCTCTTTCTAACTGCAGCTTGATAACTTCAGATTCGCTATCCTCGCTTCCAAGACTTTCATGCTGTTGCGTGGTAGAGTAAACAATAGCGGCATTAGCCTTCTCGCTTTGTTGCAGCTTATGAGCCATCTCGTCTCGGTCTTGATTTGACTTTGCTAACTCTTCTTTGATGTTATATATCTCTTCTTCATATGACTGTTCAGCCAAACGCCGCTCGTTTTCGAGAGCTTCAACTCGATACTCTAAGGATACACTCACATCAATCTTTGACGTTTCAACTTCCTCTATTGCTTGTTGACACATCGCCAAATCAGTCTTTGCAGCTATGACCTCTTGCTCAAGAATTGACATTTGAAGACGAGCATTAGCTGCCTTCTCCTCGGACTCTCTTTCCTTCCACCGACATGATCCAAGCTCCTCTCTCAATCTCTCCAGTGTAGAACGAAGTTCATCGATTTCTTTCCTTTCAGTTTTGATATTATCAGCTGTCATCTTCTTCGCTATTCTTCTAATATGTACATCAACGTCATCATTATATTCAGTTGCTTGGGCAAGAAGGGCAAGGTCAGACTTGAGCCTGTCAACCTCTTCTTCTGCAACACGTCGTGCTTCGCTTTCAGATGCTAAGGTTTGTTGGTCGACAGTATACTGAGAACGGATTTCATCCATTTGTTCACGCAGAGCTTGAGTAGCCATTTCAGTAGCCTTGGCTGTGAATTGGTCAGTAGCAAATGCTTGCAACTCTTCCTTGATGGTCCTCAGCTCTTCTTGAAGTTCAATTACAACAACTTGAGATTCTTCACTCTCTTTAAGAGCATTTGTGTATTGCTCTTGAAGTGTTGTGTTTTGTTCTTGTAGTGTAGAACATCTTTCCTTCAAACTGTTGACAGAGGCCATGCCCTCACTGAACTCCTTCTGTTGTTCTGTGTAATCGCTATTCAGCTGCTCAATAGTCGAAGTGAAACCAGTCTCCTTTTCTTCCCATTCACTCATCCTCTGCACTAGTGAAGTCTTTGCGTCGTTCAGTTGCTCTTGGAACTTTTCGCTGTCCGACTTGCTTGCTTGCAACTGTGATGTGAGACTTGCCACTTCATCCTTCAATTCGGGTATCACTGTATCATTCTCATCCGCAAGAACTTGTTGCTCCAAGTTTTCAACTTGCTCATTCAAAGTGGTACATCTTGCCTCCCACTGAGTAATCGCTTCGGTAGCCTCCTTCTCTTGTGTTTCAATTTGAGTCTCCAGTTCCTGTGTTCTTTCTTGCCACAACTGTACAGTTTCCTCACTACCTGTCTTTATTTCTTCCATCGCTTCTTCGTACTCATGAATACTGGCTTGAAGTTGCTCTGAGCGCTCTTGCCACTGTTTCACGACTACTTCAGATTGATACCCTGCATCTAGTAGCTCTTTTGACAACTCGGATACTTGCTCATCAGAATTAAAGATTTCAACATCCTTCTCTTTGATTTGCAATTGTAAATTCTCAATTGTGTTGGACTGTTGTTGTGTTTGTTCTTGTAGAGTGGTCATATCAGACTCTAATGCATGCACCCTCTCTTCCCATTGTTGAATAACAGCCCCTCCATCCTCCTCGACGGACAAACATCTTGCTTCCCATTGAGTAATTGCTTCGGCGGCCTGTTTTTCTTGCTGTTCAAGCTGATCTTGTAGCATGGTAATGTCAGATTCCAAAGTCTTTACTCTTTCCTCCCATTGCTGGATGACATCTCCTCCACTGTCTTCTAAAGCTGAACACCTAGATTCCCACTGAGTTATCGCTTCTGATGCTTCCTTCTCTTGTTGTTCAAGCTGACTTTCAAGTGTAGTAATGTCAGATTCTAAAGCTTGTACTCTCTCTTCCCATTGGCGAATAACATCACCTCCACTATCTTCAAGAGATGAACAACGAGCCTCCCACTGTGTAATAGCTTCTGCTGCATCTAGCTCTTGTTTCTTAAGTTGACTCTGAAGTGTATTTACGTCAGCCTCAAGTGACTCAAATTTCTCTTCCCACTGCTTGATGACACTCTCTCCACTACCTTCCAACGAGGAACATCTCGCCTTCCACTGAGCAATAGCTTCGGTGGCTTCCTTTTCTTGTGTTTCAATTTGATTCTCCAACGTCTGTGTTCGTTCTTGCAACAATCGTACTGTGTCCTCATTGCTCGTTTTGAGCTCCTCCAGTGAGCTTTCCCCAACTGCCTTCTCGTCGTTTGCAATTGTTATCTTACCCTCCAACTCGGAAAATTGATACTCCAACGACTTGTTATCTTGTTCTAGTGCGCGGATCCTTGCTGTCAAGTTACCGTTTTCCACGCCCAACCGTTCTAAAGATGATTGCGCTTCTTTATACTCTTCATTAGTGTCATTTAGCTGCGATTGAAGTTCATTTCGTTCAGCTGTAATAGCTATAATTCGATCATCTACGCTGACATCTCCTTGATGTTCAATCAACTTGTCGGCTTGGACCTCTGCGAGCACACTTGTAAGCTTATCCTTTTCGGAGGTGAGTGATTCTATTGTGGCGGACAGGCTCTGCTCTTCCGCCTTCATGTCAGCAATACGCTGCCTTTCTGCCTGAAGATCTTCCATCAGCTTGTCAACTTTGGCCTCATTTTCATCTGCATCTTCAATCAGTTGATCTTGCATCCTTTCTAACTGTTCATTTAGAGATCGAATCTCTGATTGCAGAGATTCGACTTGCTGGTTGGTGGAATCTGGCAACTCGCTACTTTCTGGAGCTACAGTCGTAGTTGGTTCTGGTTGAGACTTCAGTTCATCTCTTTCGGCAGTAATTGTTTCTATCTGAGACTTGAGTTCATCCCTATTAGCGGTAATCTCTTGAATGTTGGATTCAAGTTCAACCATGCGCTCCTGTGCAGTTGTAGACCACGTTTGAAACTCAGAAAGGTTTGTGGTGAGCGTTGCATTCTCAGCCTTTACTTGATCTAACTCAACCTTTAGTACATTCTCCTGTTCAGAAGAGGCTTGTACTTGCGAGTCGTCGTCTAACTTCTTTTTCAAGTCTTCATTTGATGCCAACAAGTCACTGACTTCATTAGTGACTGTCTCAAGCTGCAATTTCAATTCATCTCGCTCGGACGTGACGCTCGATAAATTCTTCTCCAAGCCAACGATAATGGCTGGAGATACGTTTGAAGTATCATCTTCGCTTGATTGATGTTGAGACTTGGACATTTGTTCAAGTTGCTGATCTTTCTCTTGTACATCTTTTGTCAACTGATCGACATGTGTTACTGCATTCGCCATCCATTCTTGGGCATCCTTATTGGCTTGTCTGAGACTTGTTAGCTCCTCTTCTTGCCGGTTCATTGCTTGCTTAAACTCTTCTACTTCTTGTGATGTTGGTGACGACGGATCAGTTGTGTTTTCCGACGAGGACTGTTTCATTTCCTCGACTTGCTGTTCGAGCTGTTGCACACGAGCCTGTTGCTGGGCATACTCGTCGTCGTTTGCCTTTAACTTGACTTCAGACTCCTCACGAATACTTTGTGTTTCTAGACGGAGAGCATCTAGTTCACTTTGGATTGCAGCAACAGACTCATTAGGGGTAGTATTTGATTCAGCCGTGGCCAATGTAGTGCGAACCTCTTCTAACGAAGTAGTCAAGGTTGCATTTTCAGTTGACATTTCTTCCATCTTTGATACGGCCATCGACATCCACTCGTTAGCAGATCGTCCTTCTTCTCGCAATCGCGCATTATCTTCTCGTAATGATTGAATCTCATGGTGATTATTGCGACTAGGATCTTCAGCTGCTGGTTCGCCAGTCCTTGCACCTCCATCTTCGGCAGCAGCCTCGCCGCTTGCTGTCATCTCAGTCGATGTCGTAGTAGTAGGAATGTTGTCACTACTGTTACCCCGATGATATTGTTCTTCCAACGAATTGTACGCCGAGCTCAAGCCAGCCATCTCCTCACTCATAGTCTCATTATCACGTCTTAACTCTTCAACACGGGCTTGTGACTCCTCGAGTTCTTTACGAGCTGCGGTAATCTCACCATCCTTGGATGCAATGGCCTCTTCTTGTAACTTGGTCTGATTTTCAGCCTCCTTCTTCATCTCAGCCTTGGCCTTTTCAAGCTCTGCAAACTTTTCTGTATACTCGGAGATCATATCATTTGTATCGGCCGTGGAAACAGCTTCAGTAACTCTCTTCAACCCTTCAATCAGGGTTGATTGAGATGCAATTGTTGATAACGCCTCTTCCAACTTACATTGTAGTTCTTCATTCTCCCGTGCTTGGCTAGACACCATTTTTCGTAAAGATCGAAGGGAGGGTTTGTCGTTAGTTGCCTCGGCATCGGATTCATCAGAATCATCATCCCCCTTGCTCCCTGCCAGGGCTACAACAACACGACGTCGAACTAAAGTTACATTATTGCCATACCAACTAGCAAATGCTTGGCGTTCTAAACTTGATCGTTCCTCGCCAGAACAGTATGGCAATGGAAGCGGACGTTTCTTCCATTCATCAAGCATGCTTAAATACTTTCCAACACCCATTGATTGAATCATAGTCATAATAGTGTCTCGAGTCCAAGCTGCGTTTTCCACATCTGTGGATACATCACCAGCTGAAGAGGTACTGCTAGAGTCTTCCATATATTCCAAACAAAGACCCAAAAGAAGTCCACTCATTGCCGGGACAACTTCTGCTGCTGGGCTGTTCCCCTTTTTCGATCGGACCAAGACACCCATGGATACACTCGATGGTGATGAAAGGACTTCAGTCACAGCTCTTGGCATTCCGATGACCCATTCCGAGAGTAATCTCAGTAACGACATGGTAATGTATGCCGAGGAGGTATTCAGTTGATCATCATTTGACGAAGAGGCTGGATCATAAGTTGCAATATGCTGTAGAATGAAATCAATCAAGTTCGCAGACGAAGATGATTCCGTGGTAGTGATATCATTATCATCTCCTTCCATTGGTCGAGGAGGAGGCGGAGGTGACAATCGCAGAAGCGGAGGTGACAATCGCAGAAGCATCTCACGTGTTGCATCTCCCTCACCACTTGTTAAAAAGACACCAAGAGCACCAGCAGACCCTGCTGCACTAATAGTTGCACGATTAATATCCGTCATATCTACCTCCTTTTCTTCTTCTACATTAGTTTGCTGTGATTGTAAGAATTGCAAATTATCAGCCATTGTAGTAACAAGTCTTGATACAACCGGTGGCTGTAATGGTGCTCCCATCTCATCCGTCTCATCGGGAAGTGGTGGTGCTAATGCATGTAATACCATACGACTTGCAGTTTCGGATGGTAGACATGATCGAAATGTTGATACTGAATATGTTGATAATAATGATGCGACCTCCTCAGGACTTGATTCACAATCATCAGTAGGGGAATTTGGGGCATATCCACCCGTACAACTAAGGTACATTAATCGATCAATGGCAGTGACCTTTCCATGTAGATAAATTGGCATTGTCTCAAATAGTAACTGTGTTTTAAGCTTCGACTCTTCCTCAGTCTGCTTCTTTCTCAAATCAGAGGCCGCAGTATCATCCTTATCAGTAGTAGTATCAGTCTTGCTCTTCTTTTTTGCAATTACCTCCTCTGACAATACAGTGCCACCCAACGAACCTAATACACTCATAACAACTAATGCCAATAATTGTAACTTGCTCGGTGGCACTGCCGAGACATAATCAACACCCACGGGGGGTAAAGTATATAACGCACAATCAACTATATATCGTGTTAAATCATGTGATATTATTGTTTTGGCTCGAGTACGTCGTTTTGTTCGTGATGCATCTGTTATTGATGATCGTTTTGTGGTTGTTGAGGATGAAGAATCATCTCCATCTTGTAGTAAAATGAGAATGAGTTTAAAGACTGAGTTAACAATTTGTGTTTCATTTGGTGTTAGGTATGGTGTTGGTGGACCTTCTGGTTCTGTTGTGAGCTTGTTTGGTTGTGTTTCCTGTTTGACATCTGTCGTTTTGGATGGTATTGCTGGAGTAGAGGTCTTAGTTGATGATGAAGCGCCTTTTAGAATGTCATCCAAATCATCATCCTGCTTTGACTTTTTTCCTCGTTTACCCTTGCGTGACGTACTGCTTTGTTCCTTTGGTTGCTGTTTCTTATCCTCATTTACAACACTAGCACCATTATCTTTCTTTTTCTCCTTCTCAAGATGTTCATTCTTCAACTTGTTATCCCACCATACATTCCTTTCTTTATCCTTAAACCTCTCTCCAACTCTTAAATCAATTAACTTGCATAATCGATTTAAATTACCAATACCATCCCCACCCCCAATAAATAATTCTCGTGATACCTCATCTGCTTGAGCTAATGATAAACATAATTGTAAACAATCCATAACTGTTGTAGATCCTATTGAGAAGGATGATGATGTTGATTCAATTGTTGCAATTTTAAGTGCCCTATCATATCCTTCGGAGAAGGTTATTAATCGTGCTAGCATTGAGGATGAGGAAGCGAGGGATGTTAGGAATAGTATACATTCATTGCGAACTTCCTCTGGAACTTCTGCAGTTGTTCCTGACTGTTGTTGATCTACAGACATGGATGAATGACCTAATAAATCTACTAATCGATTAATACCATCTGGTGCCATCATTAATTGTTCTCGCAATGTGCCCGGAGATGCTACCAATAATGATGATAAGATTTGTAACGTTAATACTCTTGCATATACTGATGGTTGATTGGTTGTTGTAGATTGTGTAGAGGCACAGAGACAGTCTAACAAGGAGGGAACTAATGCCAATTTATCTTTGTTGGTATCTAGCTCATTATTGTCATCTGTGGATTCATGAAAATGTAACATAGTTTTGGAGATATATTCCATACGCTTCTTTTGATTGCGCTGTTTTTGTAATCCCTCTGTAGTAGTAGCTGTTTTAGCACCATTCTTACTATTGCTATTTAGTTGTGTAGAAGATTGAGTGGGCAACAACGCTAATAATAATTCACAAGCTGATATATCTCCACCCTCCACTTCCATACCATCGCTACCATTATTATGTTGAGAAGGCAATGTAGAAGTGGCAACTAAACTACACAAGACATTCAATACCAACTTATTTGATATTACTATATCAATTGCAGTAGATTGTCTTTGTATTTCATTCTCTTCTGCTAATTTTAATGCCGCACTTGCCTCATTATCTTGTTGTTCCTTTTGGGATGGTCGTGATTTCTTTGGATCATTACTAGTATTAGTATTATTAGCGGTAGTAGACTTTGGTTTAATATATTTACATTGAGAATGAAGCTGTTCTAATGAATCTAAGCAATCGGTTGGTGTTGATGCTGAGAGGAGTCGGTCTATTAATAGTTCGAGCGAGGCGGCCATCTTTACTTGTGAAAAATATATATAGTGCAGCTATATCAGAGATATTGAGAGAATATTACACCATAGCAGGTAGACTGGCAATTGGCAATACCAAACCAATCCCAACAACAACAATAATTTTCCGAGTTGTAAAAAATTATGTATGGATAAGATACCGGTTGCGGTCCTCAAAATGAGAATAAGTGTTAATCTTATAAGAGTACCATAAACCATACCGATACCTTTGCAACTGAGAAATATATTGTTGAGGTTGATATAGAAGAGAAGGTGCGCTTCATCACAGTTAATAGACAATATTTGCAAATCACTCGGCGGTGTTGGGTAAGGGTTTAGGCGCAACACAATAATAAAAAGATACAAAGATATACAAGAAGATTTTACAAAGTCCATCTATTAGTATTAGAGATTGGATATTAGAAACTCGGTTACTATTATATCATTGGACGGTCGCTCTCTTATTAGAGATACATCATATATAATATAAGATTTGCAATCTCGGATAGACACGACTAACTCCGCATTGATTTGTTAAAAGAAAACCTCTCCACATTACATGAACCATAATAAGTACACTCAAAAATAGATAACAATATGCCAACAGAAACGCTATTATTAGAAGAAGAAGAACAGAATGAAACTGGATGCCAGTCAAATCGTGAAGTTATCGACATGGCAAAACAAAGACTCGCTTTTGCAAAGAGTCGAGAAGTTGATGCTTTGGAGAATGAGAAGAATGTTGAAGAGATGAATATAAAATCTGCTAAATCTGCACAAATCAAGTTAGATGTAGCTGAGAAGAGATTAAAGGAAGTCAAGAAGGAGTACGAGTTGGCCAAGATGCAGGTATCCGTAGAATCAAAAAATGTACAAAGAGTGAAATCTATGTCAGCAGAAATGAAGAAGACTGCACAAGATGAATCCAACAACGCCAAGAAAAAGGTGAAGGAAGCTGAAGATATGCTGGAAAAAGCTCAGAATGGTTGTGATGATGATTCACCAAAGAAAAACAGTAGGAATAATAAGAGGAGAAAGGTCTCACCTCAAGGAAAGGACAAGGAAGATGATGAGTGTGTGGAGGATGATGTCTATGAGGGTTTCATTGATAATCTCGCTGCAGATGAAGAGGACTACAAAGAGATTGAAGTACAAGGCTGTGGATGTGCTGATTTCAATGGTATTTATAAACGAGTATCAAAATATAACAAGCTATTGGGGTATCAAAGCCCTCCGTTTATGAAAGAAGGAAGCTGGGATGAAGATGATGAATATGCCGGAACTTATGTTCTTGTGAATAAAGGAAATGAAGGGTGGCATTTTTGTGTGTGGAAGTATCCTTCAGGCAGGATGACAAACAACTATTATGGATCCACAAGTATTTCAACTAGAAGAGATCTACCACCAAAGAATGGATGGAAGACATGTTTCGAAGGTAAAGATCCAGTGCCCAAATTACAATTGTAGGGGCTGTTAATGATGATGAAAGGGTTACGCCCCTCAGGACCATATTGGTAACCTTTAGTAGTACATTATACGACTGTACTAAGTATATCTGCTACATAAACTGCTTTGGTGTATGTCACTATCAAAACACAGTCTTTATTCATTATGAAGTATTCTTCTATTACACTAATCATCACATGTTTATTTTCATACTACCACATATATCGACATCCTTACAATGAACCTATCTAGACACTGTTCATTTGGGTGACCTCCGTACAAACGATCTAAACTTTGACGTATTCTTCACTGGTGCCGTCTGTTCATCATCATCCTGAGTAGATACATCATTTTCAGAATTGTAATATGTCGATTCAGATTGCTTTGAATTTGAATAATATTCTGTACTAGTCAAGTCTCCACCATAAGCACCACAGAGCGTATCCCATGGAGTAGACATGGCCTTCTCGTTTTGAGAACGAAGGTCACTACTGCTGCCATTACTCTGACTTGCATAGTTGCTTTGGCTTGCTTCAGAGATTGGATCCAAACGACTCTCTTCGAATACAGAAAGCTCACCACCATCCCTAGCACTACTGGCTTGGAGGCTGTTTGAGTTCTGTGATGATAACCTGGCGGGCGTTTGAGCAGCAGTTGATTGGGATCCCACTGATGTCGCGTCATCAAATAGAGGTGGGATTGGTTGAGTAAGTGCACTAACTCGACTGGCAGTAACAGATGCACTTGGATCAGTTTGAGATCCATCTGGAGCTAAGCCTAATCCTCGAAGAAGCGTCTTGGCTAGTGTCTCATTTTCGTCTTCACTAGTACTCTTGATGGATTCGGACGTCTTGTTTTCTACTTCAATGTAGACGGGAAATTCTTCAATGTTGGGCTCTTCTTCGAGCTGTAGATGCAGACGTTCAATAGAAGAAAGATGTTAGTGGTACATATAGTATAAAAGAAGTAAGTGCACATCATATGATCAACTTACCGCAGCAGCAGCCATCTCTCTTTCCAACGCCAACCTTCGTCCCCGACGTGTCTTGGCAACATACAAGGCAACCAACATGAATCCAGCAACGAATACAGTAACAATAATATATAATGGTGTAGATCCACCAACTGGTTCATCGGCTACATCAAGATTATTTTGTAGAAAGTCAACATTTGGATCATTGAAATCCTCTGATGTCAAGACTTCCCCTACTTCATCATCGCCTTCTTGTGTTGTCGACTTTACTTCTTCCAAAGTATCTTCAGTGGGTGGTGCAGTAACTGTAGGTGCATCAGTGATTGGTGATAAGGTAGGGAATGGCGTATCAAGAACTGCATCAACTGGTGGACTAGTAATGCCAGGACTACTATCATCTAATACAGGTTCTTCAACAACTAATGGAGCTGTTGGATTCGAAGTCACTGCCTTGACACTAGGAGAAGGGGTAGGACTAGGTGTAGGATCAGGCATCTTTGTAGGATCAGGAATTATTAACCATCCAATATCATCATTGTCAATAACTGGTTCCTGCTTTGGTGGTGCTTGGGGAATAGGATCAGACTTGGTTTCTTCTACTTTTGGTGCTTCGCTTGTCTCGGATTCAGTTGGTGATCCCGTTTCCTCTTCTACCTCGGCTACAACTGGTGGTTGAGTAGGAAATCCCTCTGCAATATCTGGCTCTTCTTCTTCTTCTTCTGTCTCTTTAATTGCAACAGACTCTTCGGTACCTTCCATATCACCGGCGGCAGCAATAGGACTATAAGTTGGCCAATCAGATACCAAATCATCCTCTGTAGAATTGCCAACATCAGCAATAACTGGAGGTTGAATAGTAACAGTAATAGGTGCCAATGTTGTAGGACTAGCAGATGTTGGACTATTCGTAATAGGACTAGCCGATGGCTCGTCAGTCGGAGGAGCATCACAATAAACACGTTCTTGTACACCAGTTAAATCCACGATACTCATATCATCTACACTACCACCCGTACCAAAGAAGTATTTATTATTGGATGTTTTAAGAAAACAACCCTTAGTTGGGAAGTTACTTGTATAGAATTGTGTACCCCCGGGGTATAATGATAGATATTTATCTTGACATTGTTGTGCTGTTAGACAGATTACACTGTTGTCGGGACGTAGATTACGTTGTTGCAAGTTGTTGCCCCGTAGTTGACGACGACGCTTTGATCCTTCGATGGATTTACCATTACTAAGGACTATTGTCATTAGCAGGGGAAGGGATAGTAATATCTTAGTTGCCATTGTTATCGAGAACATAATATTATTAATATGTATTGTATTCTATTGCAATAGAGTAATTACTTTGGGTTCTTGAGTGCCACCGATCGTATGAAATGGTATTGAATTATTTACTGACAATGGTGTGAGTGAATATACCATTGACAAACTTATGTATGTGCTAAGCTATCAACGCTTTAGTATTCGCCATAATAGTTGGGGTGGCGGCAATTTATGTGTATCATTATCAACTATCAACCCTCTGTGGTATCCTACCATTTTGAGAAAATCAAGAAGAGGAGGATACCATAGAAATGCTTTCCTTCAACAATTTCACTTTGATGCCAAGCAGCATTGCAAGCTGTATATTGCAGTGGATCATACAGAAGATAATCATTCATAGCGGTAGGCGTTACTTTCAAAATATGGATAGGGGGTCTGGCGGCGGCACTGATAGCTGAAGCGCAAGAGACGATATAGCACAACTTGTGTACAACTTGTGAACAACAATTCAAAGCATGACGATGCAGTCAATCGTCGTCATGTCATCAATCAAAAACATATTATGGTTGCCTCTACTAATAGTATGCTATGTATCCGATAGTATACTATTAGTAGAGTCGAGAGCATTACGAGGCCTTAAAGCCGAAACTGACAGAATAATTTGCACAACTGCTCAGCAGTGTAAAGCAAAGCATGACAGCTCGAACAATGGTGGTAGTTTCTACAGTGGGAGCTATCCAACGAAGGGGTGTTTCTCCAAGAAGACGAATAATAATGTGTACTTTGGCACTGGAGGTAGTATAGAAGATATGTCAATATTCGATTTGCAAGGTGTGAAACAACGTATCTATTGTGATATTGAGCCGATTGAACAAGTAGCATCTCCAACAAACAATAATGAAGAAGATGATGACAATACAGTAGTATGTCTAACCGCTGAACAATGTCAAGAAAAGTTATTTAGTCTAGACAATGGTGGTACATTCTACAAAAGTCCCAAATATAACACAAAGGGGTGTTTTTCTAAGAAGAATGTTAATCATATGTTTTTTGGATTAGGTGGTAGTGTTGATGAAATGAGTACTAATGATCTACCAGGAAAACAAGAACGTGTACGTTGTGATGCTCCTGTATCGATAGAAGTGGTGACTGATAGTCCTACATTAAAGCCAGTAACGAATAGTCCAACGACAGAAACTCCATCTGTGCAACCAACAAACAAACCGATTACAATGAGCCCATCAATGGTACCCTCCAACTCTCCTATAACGACTCATCCGTCCATCCAACCCACCGATATGGAGGAAGAGTTAACTGATTGGCCAACTTATAGCCCTTCACTACCTCCTATTGAATCAATGGCATCTCAACCAAAAGAAGATAACGAAGATGTCACTGTGGAAACTACTACAGACTCTTTACAATGGGATTTGCTAGATTTTGCTGATAATACTCCTGATACAACGTCGCGTCCTACGGTTAAGTTGGTCACTGCTAGTCCTACAGATATGGATACGTTCGAACCCTCGAATTCGCCTTCAGTGAAACCTACTGTGAGTTTTATGTGTGCATCTTGATTCTATGTTGTACCTGTATCCTTCATGTTTGATACGAACGTTGAAGTACTATCTAACCGTCATACCATATCAACATGATGATATGCGCAGCCAAATCCAACAAATACGCCATCACACAGGCCTTCGTCGCTTTCACCGACATATAATCCAACAGTAAGTTTCTGAGTTTGACATATCTTGTGTCCATTTTTGTGTGATTGGGTATACCTAATCGTATCCTCCTACCTTTATCATTCTCAATCTTCGTCTACAGGCAAAGCCAACAAATGCGCCATCGAATCGACCGTCAAGCGAGCCTTCAAGGCGGCCAACATCTTTAGAACCCTCGTCCAACCCAACTGTAAGTAATATAATTCATACGTTTGGTATCTTCTGATTTTTTCTCTTGTTGAGTCTCTTACCTCTCACATTACATTCATATCATTCATATCTCTAACCAAAACTTCATAGGATAATCCAACGCAGAAGCCATCGTCAAGCCCGTCAGTCAAACCGAGTGCGTCTCCAGTTACAGATACGCCATCAATGAAACCCTCGAATTCTCCTATCACTGATTCTCCTTCATTGCAGCCTACTAACAAACAAGTAGTAACGAGCAGTCCTAGCAAGCAGCCAACACCCAAGCCGAGTATAGCACCTCTTAATCCAACAGAAGTACCAACCGAATCGCCGACGAAAACGGTAAGCTCTGTTTTGTAGCTGTGTGTATTGAAATCTTGAGGATACCTTAATATGATATTTCTATCTGAAACTTTCCTCTCATTTAATGTATAACAAACTCACACACCTTTCACATCACTATAGCTCACGTCAGATCCAAGTCAATCTCCTTCGAAGGCTCCTCTAAATCCAACAGAGGTGCCGACTGGATCGCCATCTAAAGAGGTAAGGCTTCTTTTGTGTGCATGCTTTGCTATAAGTATATTGAAATCTATCACTTGACTTTTGAGGATACCTTAACATCACACTTACGTGATATTTCCTGCTCTCTATCTTCACTACAGCCGTCATCTAGCCCCACGGTAGGGCCTAGTGTGCCGCCAACAAAGGAGGTGAGCAGCTTCTTTTGTGCTTGTATGGTATGGACTGATACCTTATCCTCGCAGATCTCGCAAACACACAAACATTCACTTTTCTTGTCTCTGTTTTGATTCGCAGCCAACGTCAACTCCAAGCCAATCTCCGTCAACGAGTCCGAGCAAGGAGCCGTCCGTATCACCTTCGTCGAGCCCGACTAGAACGCCTTCAATAGAAGTAAGCTGCTTGTTTTTCGAGATGTGGATCTATCTATTTTATGATAGGATACCCGATCTAAAATCACACACTAACTCACTCTTCTTTCTCTGTTTATCATTCTTCTTACAGCCAACTCAGAGTCCAAGCTTATCACCTTCCGACAAGCCGATTACAGAAGCACCCACGAGCTCGCCTAGTGTCAAGCCTGTGACTGGCTCGCCATCGAGTTCACCAAGTGAATCTCCTGTTGCTGATTTTGAGCTTGTTACAGAGGTATCGGATCAAGTCAACACTGAGGTTAGCGTAGAAGATGATGATACATCTGATACTGACTCGGTTTCTACAAGTGATGTGGATACTGCACTAGATATAGATTCAAGTAAAGAGATCGAGGTTGAAGAAGTGAAAGATGAATCTGACGAACGAGATGTACAAGATACTCAAAATCCAAGTCAAAGTCCAACAATAAAGGATAAGTGTAGACGCTTGAAGGAGAAAAAAGAGAAAGATAAGAAAAAGAAAGAGGATAGTTCTAAAAAACAAGGCATGAAGGAAGAGCAACTTGAAGTTGTTGAGGAGGAAGAGGTCGAAGATGAAGAATGTGTAGAAACTGAAACAAGTAGTATTCAAGATGCGGAGTCACCTATTGATAGTGAAACATCAAGCACTAGTATTGAAGATGAAGAAGTTGCATCATCTCCATTTGACAATGTAATAGAAAGCTCTATTCCTGAAGAAGGAGTAGAAGAAAAAGATGTGCCTTTATATCCTCTGCCAATATCCCCATTCACTCTCACCTTACAATCTGATAATATAACTCAATCAAATGCAATTGACGAGAATGAGCTGGAATCACTTGTAACGAATCATCTATTGAAAGAGATGCAACTTGAACCATCGTCAGCTGATGTGAAAATGGTCAGTATCAATGTCCGACCTGTTGTCGTCACTGGTCTATCTTTTGGTAGTGAGTTGCCCGACGAACATGACTATAAGGTCACGGGTAATGTCTATTTTGAAGACCCTGATATGCCAACATCTGAAGTATTAGATAATGTGGTTGTGCAATCATTCGAAGGTGAAAGTTCAGAACGTTTGTTAAAATCCCTTCAGAGTGCTGAAGACGATGGACTGCAGTCAGTAAGGTCAATCTCTATGGACATGTCTGAACAAATCAATACTGACATGGTTTCAAATCGTCTTGATGTGAACGATGAGCCGATTGTAAATGACCAGTTGTATATTATTGCAATCATCTTTGGGGTAGCATGCTTCACTCTGATTGCAATATATGCGTTTAATCGTACTCGAAGGAGACATGGAGATGAACATGAAGTGCTCGAAGATGAGGTAAGTGCTTTGAGTAGAGAATCATGATCAGTTTTACTATACACATGCATCCTAACATTCGTTTGTCTATCTTTCACTTAGATTGATGATGAAAAGTCTGCTCAGTCGGACCCTATTCCTATTCTTCCTGTCTATGTCAAAGTTGATAATGATAATGATGGGGGTAGTAAGCGGAAAGAATCAATAGAAACATCAAATGAGATGCAGTACACTGCCTCAAATGGGCCAGAATATGAGACTCATGAGTATAACTCAGCACTATCAACGCATGTCTCTCTACGAGGAGATGAAATATTCGATCCGTCTTCAGGAGAGATTATTGGTGTGGCAGCAAAATCGGGTGCTCAGTCTATATCGGGGGCTTCAGCATCAAGCTTTCGTGTATCAATACGCAATGTTGTCACTGACACTTCTACCATCATGACACAAGAACAGAATCAGGATGGCGCAATTTATTCTCAAGAGGGTGCATCCATTCCTCTCAATGTTGATGGCAACGATTCTAAAAGCCAGAGTGAGCTTCCTAGTGTGTTCTCTCAACTTCAGTCGTATCGCCCTCGAATTGAAGAGAACTTGTCATTATTCAGTGATCCTAGATCTCTGGTTTCTGATGTAGGAGACCAACAGGAAGAGCCTATGGGTTGGGACTTGTGTGCTGCCTTTGGGGAGGATATGATTGATAGCCAACAAAGTGAGAGTAGAGCAGCAGAGTGGGGTGAAAAGACATCCTCAGTTACAACAACTACCACAGATGTGAATAGCAAAGAAGATACTACCCAAAATGATGATGATCATAGTTCATCAGTAGCCTATCCAGAAGATAATTTTGGCATACTATGTGGAGATGATGATATGGACACTGTTGGTGTGTCAAATACAAGCAATTCTCGGTAATTAAAGAGAGCAAAGTATTGTGTATCAATATATATGTATATGTGTATTAGGAAGAAGTACCTACCTTTCGACCTTAATAGAAAGGTAGTATTGTGTAAAATGTTAGATGTGAAACATAGTGTAAGAAGAAAATAGAAGAAAACCAAATAGAAGGTACAGCATCAAAATAGACTATCTACTAGAAACAAGCCAATAAAAGCAATTCCAACAACTTGTTATACACATATACAATGCCAATCAAGCTTTATAGTAGCAAGCCTACATCTCTGAGGTGCCACTTGATGGCCAAACGCTGCCTGAGAAACGGCGGGAAATGCCGATCTGAGGCGTGAAATCCATCAACATGTGG
>Ga0075439_14987_pt1 | contig 43375 bp, 25 predicted proteins | sample MintriSingleCell_FD_74264 | JGI IMG/M metagenome (GOLD analysis project Ga0075439, IMG submission 74264) | Marine eukaryotic communities from Monterey Bay, USA to study complex ecological interactions - Minidiscus trioculatus JGI Plate_4_G5... | ecosystem: Environmental > Aquatic > Marine >... | reverse complement strand
TCTATGGTGGCAACATTCTTGTTAGTTGTGGCTCTAATACCATCATTTGCCAGCTATCCGTAAGCTCTTTATCAAAAGAGTTTGGCGGCAATCCCGGAGATCTTGTGCTGAAGCATATTGGATCAGGTCATCATGGTCACATCATATCACTCTATATAAAGAGTCTTGTAAGTTCTGACAAGTCACTTCAAAACAAACGCGACCAGAAGAAGCAACTTGCCATTGTGGGTGATATCATGCGTTCTGTGGCACTTGTGGAGTACTTTCCCAAACACCAAGTGATTGAGGAGCTTGCTCGAGACTTCAATTCAAACTTTTGTACTGATATTGCAATGTTGACGAATAATACGTATTTGGCCGCTGAGAGTTTCACCAACTTGTTTGTTCTACAGTATAATCCTAATGCAACTACAGAGCAGGCGAGGGTAAGACTTGACACTGTTGGTCAGTATCATCTTGGTGAAAGTGTTAACAAAATGATTGGTGGCAGTCTAGTCATGCCAAGCAACAACTCATCGGGCAATACAGGAAGTAGGTCAGCAACTGGCAAAGGATCGCCTGACAAAAGCTCCTCTCTTGATGGCAGTCGCAAGATTGATATTACTATTGGTAGCCAAACTTTGTACGGAACTGTGGATGGAACTCTAGGATCTATTTTGGGCTTGGGGGGTAAGACATTTGCCTTCCTCTCTGCACTTCAACGTGCCATGGATGCAATTGTCAGACCTGTTGGTGATTTGAGCCATGCACACTACCGAGCTTGGAAGCAGGAACAAAAGACTCATGGCTCGTGTGGTTTCGTTGATGGAGATTACATTGAAACTTTCCTTGACTTGAGTCGACCAAACATGGAGAGGGTTGTGAAGGAGATGAATATTGATGGAAAGTGGAATATTCTTGATGATGGCAAAGGTTTTAAAGAACGTGATGAAAGTCAATCAAGCCTCATGGATACCGATGAAGGGATGGACACTGGCACGTCGAATGTATCTTCGGGTGCCTTGAGAGTCGAGGATGTCTTGTCTGTGGTTGAAGATTTGTCACAGTTACATTAGTATGGTTAGTTTTGTTTAATGTTAGGCATATTGAAATAGCTAATTGGTACATTTAGAATTATAGATCTTGTCTCTATTACTTCTCTAAACATATATAAACCACGTCCCTAAACAAAAACTAAACATCATACTATGTCCGACCTAGGTCATACTGAGGTAGTGTCTTGGACAGTTCCACTTCCTCGATTTCAGGCGGCCTCTGTCGCCATCGTATTCTGTAATTGTGCAGTGTCATCTTCATCCTCATTATCACGCTTGACAGCTGCAATCACCCCCTGTAGAGAATCAGATGTGGGTTCCTCTGATTCTTTAGCAGGCATTTTGGCATCAGGTTCTTCTGCTGTTGGAAGAGCTGGAAGAGTTGGTGCCACGATGCCTGAAGCCGCCGTTGCTGCTGTTGACGCGAAAACAGCCGTATGTCCAGCGGCAGCCAACTCGCTATCTTTCTCATGGAGCCTTGCCCAAATCTTCACAAAGAATGCACGTTGATTACCAAAAGGCATCTTACTCCTCTCCGAATCATGAAACTCCCTCAAGTTCTTCAATCCTCCCTGAATATCAGAAGGACACATCTTACACTTCATAATGTGTCGGTAAATTACGTCCAACGTTTTGGAAGCATCAGCCATTGTCTTGATGGAGCTTGGGAAGAAGCGACCTGATCCGTACACACCAAAGCAGTGACGACAGGCTAAGCCTGCAAATCCAGCTTTAAGGTTACGACGACGGCCTAACCTATCAGCCTCAGTAAATACACACGGCTGCATTTGAGACATGAGGTGGAAGGTGAAGGCTGTGGTATTACGCTTGTCAGTGGGTAAGACAAGTGGGGGTACTTCTTCCCCATTCGATCCAGGTTCGGGGAGACTCTTACTAGGCTTGGGATTTACACCCTGTTGCGATACAAGGTAGGCAGAACGTACATTCTTATCCAAACGAATACCATCAAGGGTATCAACTAATCCCAACCGTGCGGCACTATCTGTCCAATACTTCTTGGATGCACCACTCCGGGCATTTGAAGCCTTGAGATCTTCATAACGTGCCAATATTTCAGGAGGAACGTATGCACAACTACGTAAGTGACGTTGGAGTAAGTTGATACTTGAATTGTAAATCCTTGATATGAGAGAGGGATAAACCACCCCATTCTCACGTGCACGTGCCAAATCCATTTCATCGGCAGTTCCCATACGTTCGGGGGAGCAGTGAGGACAACGAATACCAACTTGATTAACAGATACGGGAGAACGTTTTCCCATACATGGTGCTGCCACATCCTCGGGGGTTGCAACGAATACCTCAACACAATACTTGCGCACAAAGCAGTGGAGGGGGGTTAACCACTCTTCATCCTCGGGTAATGCCAATGGGAAGTACTCGGCGGGTGAATTAGGATCTGATGGCATTAATGCCTGAGGTTCGGGTAGTGCCTTCTGTTGACTACGGAAGGGGGGTAATTTTTCAATGGCAGCCTGAAACTGATCCTCGGCCTGTGCCTGTGTCATGCCAATCGCCATCCCTGGAATTTCGCTCTTGGGAGTGTTGTTTTTAATCAAACTAGTTGTAGGACCTCCTCCTCCTCCTCCCATACCAAACGATTGTGCCGCCGCAAATGGATTACCACCACCACCCATACCGTTATTCATCATACCCATACCAAGCATAGTCAAATTGGCATTCGCAAAAGTATTATCCATACCTCCTTGAAAGTTCGCTGACGGATTATTATTATTCAATTGCTGCTGCAATTGATTTTGTTGCATTTGTAATTGCAACTGTAAATCATTCTGTGCCTGCTGTGATACCTGCTGCTGTTGTAAAAACTGCTGTACCTGTAGGTGCATGGGACAGGATATTTCATGTTCCAACAAACGTTCGGATGTTACATAAAATTTCTGTTGACAAAAACGGCATGATTGCCAGAAGGATAATGCACCGGCAATATCCTGAGGCTTGGCTCCTGCGGTTGCACCTTGTAGGAGGTATGATTGGAGCGCGGCGATATTGTTATTATTGGCCATGTTATTATTGTTATTGCCTTCGGGTAACGCTGAGGCAGCAACAGCAGTTGATTGACCGCCCTGTGCAGCAGCCCCATCATCTTGTTTGGCGCCACCACCTACCACTGCAGCCGATGCATTTACATTTTGGTAAAAGTCAGTACCTGCACCGCCAGTATCGCCTATATTGGGCAAGGATGGCATATCATTATTATCCAAATTATTATTCATCCTGATGTATTAAATTTTTAGAAGAAGAAAGTACACAAGATGTGTTCAAGTTGATCTGTTGTTGATGTGTTGGGGGTATTATTAAAAAAACGGTGACCGTCTGTAATATACCAAAAGGCAGTGTCTGATCTTCTAATCTAAACAACAAGAGATAGTGGTAATAACACCCAATAGATTGATGATAATGAATCGATTATTGAATGAGAATCCAAAAAATAAACGATTAGGTAATTTTAGGGGCTTTTTGGGAAAGGATAAAAATGCACAGAGAATCGGATATATGTCTTTATCTGGGGATTTGTTGAGCATAAGTCACAATTTGAGTGCATTTGTCCGCTATCCCTAAATTATTATCCCTCAACGAGAATGCAAATTCAACACACCGCCAGACCTACACAGACAATGAACCCCTGACAAGACCATGGTTGTGGCAGTTGCTGGTTGCTTGCGGGATAGCATATGAAGAGAATTAGGATTTATGTAAAAAGAATGGGGCCATTGACAATGTATGTCATTGTTTTATGTAAATGTATATCTTGAGTCCCATTTTCTAGATACAATAGTTTTTTTTGAATTCCATAAGTCGCGCTTCATACGAGGTCAAAGATATATTAAACGGTTAGACAACAATCGACATTAATGCAATTGCAACAACTCTATCGTCCCAAGAAGTAACATGGGCCAGTTATTAGGCAAGGCCTCGATAAGAGATGAAGTGAAACCATTTTCTAATCTGCCAATATCCGCGGTACAGAGAATTAGAGTCGTATGTGAGGAAGTAACTGAATCTAGCTTTGCAATAAGCAGTGAAGAATTGAGACAAATACTACACATCAGTCTACACGAATACTCGAGACTCTCTGAATCAGGCATCAATGAATGTTCGGATGAAATCTTTGCCTTATTCACTTCGCCAGACACCACCACATCACCATCAGACTCTACGTTGATTGACTCATTTCAGTTTCTGTCTACTCTTTGTTTAATATCGGGTATGCAATTAGATGAAAAGGTTCAATTCATCTTTAACCTCTTTGACTTTAGTGAAACCTCCAAGCTCAGTATTAATGAGGCTACACTTTGTGTAAGATCAATTGTCTCGGGAGCCTCAAAAGTATCAACTACTACGAATCACTATACAACATCAGCTAATGTAGAGGTTCTTGATAAACTAGCAACACCACATGTATAGTGTGTTTGAGCGATGATTGAGTTAGTAGGTAGTATGGATAGCGGTATGTCAAATGTACGATACAATTCAACGGGCGAAGGAAGTACATTAAAAGTATCAAGGCAAAGCTCTACGCCGGTGAACAATACCGCCTTTGTTTGTTGGTGCTGCCCCAAGATGTTACTACATGTTGCGCCTCTCGATAGGCGCACAATCGACATATATCTAATAGTTTTTGCAGAACTTCAATATCTAAATCTTTTTACAACGGTTACACTATCAATACCATTAAATAACAAACTTCTTCAGCAGACAAAGGACACAGTATATAAGCTGCTCAACAAGAAAGACCACTACCACTCATACTACTGTCATCGTCCCCTTCACTTTTCTTCTTCTGCACAGCGAAAGGCTTACACTCATCGATAGTAGCTTGCTTCTTAGAGATGGCCACATCTCCTCCACTTGATGCTAAGCTGACAGTTGCATCTGAATCATCAGATGTCGTAGCATCGTCATCAGATGTCGTAGCATCGTCTTCTTCATCGTCATCTTCATCGTCATCTTCATCCTTCTCATCGCTGTCTTTACCGGAGTAGTTGCTGCCATCTCCACTCATTCCAACGTCAGTTAAAGTCAAAGTACTCTCATCACTATCATAATCCTCAGTGTTATAATCATCACCAAACCTCGCTCCACTCTCATCATCGTCTTCCTCGTCCTCATAAATATAAGAGGAACTGTCCTCGTAGGTCCCGTCGTCACGTCCATCGGCTTTATCACGGATGCACCAACCATTGTCGGTTTCATAGCTGCCGATGGAGGAGGAGTCATCGTCACTTGACGCATCCTCCTGGCGACTCTTCATCGTCATCTTCTTCTTCTTCTTGGGGGGGGCAGGGGGGCTCTTCTTTTGGTCCTTGATCCCAATGGGATCTTTCCTGCTATCTGTCTTACGTTTGATTGGCTTCTCCTGTATGAGAGTGTGGGTGATATAATTATAAAGAGATGTGAGTAGAAGACCAAGTTGTCAAGTGAACATTAGATATGAGGCGCACCTTCCCCATTCTTGGAATGCTATTAATAAGATTCCAAAACTCTTCACTTGAAGTACTTACATTCGAGTAGTCTGAAGATGCTGCAGACTCCTTTCGCTGCTTGAGGAATGACGACGATGTTTTCTTCTCATTAGGCCCGGGGCTCTTGGGTAGTGAAGGTTTCTTCTTCTTCGACTTCTTCTTCTTCTTCGACTTCTTCTTCCTCTTCTTCTTTTCCACCTTCTTACGTTCGTCAGGGCTAGAAGAGCTTGAAGGAACAGCGGCAGCTCCATCCATACTTCGTGCGGTTGGGGAGTTCGTCTCTCCACCACTGAATTCGATACTTGTATTCTTGGCAATCAAGATGTCCCTAGTAGTCTGAGACATGTACTTGAGGAGTGAGACGTTAACACTTTCTTCTGACACCCAGAAAGTACCATCGGAGTCGAGTTTGACACCTTGCTTGATGATTTCGTTGTGGTCGATGCTGGCAAGGCTATATAGAAGAGGGATATCGCCCTCGGGGTTCAATGAATAAGCAAAATCAATTACACGAAAAGCTGCATCTGTTGGTTAAAAGGTAGGTGGTAGAACGTTTGTGTGAGATATATGAAGTTATTAGAAGGATAAATTACAGTTAAGTAGCGCCACTTTCTTACCTTTTTGAGCTATCGGCATGACAGTCTTGTTTGTGTTTAAGGCATCATAGTGCCTGTTGAAGCGATATACGATCGTTATTGGAGATTTATTCGTCGGGTGCACTCGACCATATCTGTTGCATGTAGCATCTGGTCCTTTAAAGACGAGAACTGCTACATCCAAGCAATAGGCAATACCTTTTAATTCAACCTCGCCTGCCCACTCTCCATCCTCTCTCATTTTCTTGACATAGGCAAAGAAGTTCACTTCAAAAACAAAGCCATCGAACTTGTCCTTGTTTGCCATCATATAGTTACATACCATATTGCGGAGTGCAAGGTGGTACTTGTCAGGGTCGAGACCCAGGCTAACACACGCCGCCCTGATCAAACAGTTGCCATCTCCGGCAACTTCGACAACTTTCCACCCATATTTCCCCTTTATTACCGACATTAGTTTCATGTCAATCTTTTGCAGGGCAATCTCCTGGCTGTCTTGTGTGGCAACCGAAGATTCTTCTTCAGAAGTGGTCTTCTCTTTGAACTCAATTTCCTTTGGAGTGTAATTCCAGAAGAGATTCGAAAGTCGAGCTTGAGGGTTCAAAATGTCCCGAGCAGGGATAATCGAGTAGGGTAGTGTTGCATTGATGGGAACCCCGTGTGAGTTTGGACGTGTCACGTAGACGACATAGTTCTCATCAATCGACCAATCAAATAATTCCCGTGCTGTGATAATAATGCAAAGGAAACAAAGTTTGTCAGATAAAAACAATATGAGAGTTTGAACATGTCCACAACCGGTTAATTCATCATACCTGCTTCATTGTCACGAAGTTTACTTGCATATTCTGACAAATATTCGGGAGTTATCCTTCCCATGAATTGGTGTAGAGTCTGTCGATTTGCTAGCATCGTGTCAGTTGTTTAGTTGTTGGTTGTTTGTGATGTTGGAAATGAAATTTATGAGAGCATGATGCTATGGATGCAGCATTGCAATCACGAAATGTTTTGTCTCATTGTATGTTAATCGGCCATCATAAAGTGATCAGGCAATCGATGCCAGTGGTCAATCAATCATAAACTGATGAGTTATGCCTGCTTGCAATAGCATGATGCTATGGATGCAGCATTGCAATCACGAAATGTTTTGTCTCATTGTATGTTAATCGGCCATCATAAAGTGATCAGGCAATCGATGCCAGTGGTCAATTCAATCATAAACTGATGAGTTATGCCTGCTTGCAATAGCATGATGCTATGGATGCAGCATTGCAATCACGAAATGTTTTGTCTCATTGTATGTTAATCGGCCATCATAAGTGATCAGGCAATCAATGCCAGTGGTCAATCCAATCTAAACTGATGAGTTATGCCTGCTGGCATTGCAAACAGCCTCTGTTAAATTGACCCAACAGAGTTATAAGCATATGCAATCGACCATCTGAGGCATTAGCAGACCGGCGGCAGATGTGCTCCTCATGAAACAATCAAGCAAGTAGAGTTTGACTAGATACCGTTTTTTTTTGTTTCGGTAGCCGTAGCTGTTGGTTCATGGTTAACGGCCGTTTAGTAGAGGAGCACTAGCTAAGGGGTCAAGCACTAATAATACAATCCAAAGGTGATTGAGGGACAAAGCATACGATTTACTTGCCAAGCATCATACATATAGGTAGAATCGGATGTCATATAGTGATAGAACACACTTATATAGTGATAGAACGCACACTTTATATTGGGATTACGCTGAATACTACTTGCAATGGTTGCCTACTCACAAACACACACACACATACACAGATATACACTTCACCAATTATCCTCTCCTGACCAATAGTCTAAATCCGAATGATAATCAGAGTCGTCATCATCAATTTCGCAAGTCAACTTCCTTGCGTAAATAGACCACATTTGGTCGTCCATTAGTTGATTGATACCCAAATCCACTCCCCTCTCTTTGTACTTCATCCAACGTCTGGCATTCCTCATTAATCCATTGTGCATGGATAAAACTTTGATAGGCCCGTCTCCCTTGACAGGGTTTAATTGTCTTGTTTTCTTGACCCACGAAGAGAAGCTTGATGCCGATAACGCATCGTCCGTGGGAACTACATTATCATCCTTGTCGGGTCGTTTTAGATCATGTAACTTCTTGTCTTGAAGAATGCTATCATAGCAACGATCGGCAATCCAAAATAGAGCAGATCGCAAGAAAGTGACCTTCAGGTTATAAGTGGAGGTTTTCCATAGGTTGCCGTTCATTACGATGAAGTCTTGTGATGGCTCTGCCGAAGGAATGATGAAGCAGCCTTTGTTAATGTCGATGTCGGTTTCACTCTTATATGGTGTTTTATACTTATTATGACCATAGAAGATCCCCAAGTGAGGAACCAAGTAACTGACAGCGAAATTCATTGCCACCTTTAGATCGGTTGACATGTCTGTCAACTGTACCGTATGCTCTACAATCTCACTCAGACTTGTGCGTTGGCGTTTGATCTCTTTGAAGGAAGAATCGAGGACGACACACTTGAGCACATGATGGAGGATGTTGAAACGGAGTTCTTTTAAAACACATGTGACTGAGGATAAGTCATACTTGAGATCATCTTCCATCTCTTGGTCCATCTTGGCTGTGCACCTAACGTCCTTCCCAAAGATCCATTTACACATAGGACAATTGACATTGTAATATCGTTCCTTGAATGTATCTAGCAACAGACGCTCCGCCACGTCGTCATCGAAGACCTCCTCAAAGATATTGGATGAATCATATACAGAATGCAGACAACGTTGCACGCTCCCTTCCAGCCCCCATTCATCACAGAGAAATTCTCTTGCTGTTTCCTTTCTACAGGCAAGAATTACGTCAATGAGAGTCATCTGACTCACACTGTGCAAATGTTTGATGTACAGCAATGTAATCTTGTTGATGAGATTACTATTGATCCTTGTCTTTTTGCTGATTGAATCGGGAAGGTTTGGTAGAACAAAGGCAGTTCCATTGTGCATATTCATGCATATCTCCAAATCGAAAGACTTAAGGATGGAGGTGGCAGCGTTAACTCCAGGCTTAAGCACTACCACGTCGATGTTCAGATGTTTAAACTCCAACTCCGACAGCCCTTGGTCAATAGGTACCTTAATACCATCTGCCGCTGTAATATCTATTGGATCTCCATTGCTATCCTTGAATTCAGTCTTATTATTTAGTGCCATCTCGTAGCTAAAATTATAGCTCAAATTCAAATGTCTTCCATCACGAGGGGTGGGAGAGTACATCTCGACATGGTTGATGAACATATCGACATGGTTGATACTATAACGTTGCGTGTACTTAGTTTTCACGCCGACTAGTAAGCCAGCTCAAGAGCCAGCTCAATTGCAATCGAGAGAAGCTGTATTGAACAATAAGGTTGGACCCGATAGAATACATAATAGTACAGCTCCCGTTCTTCAGAAGGTGCATCCCATGTGTAGTCATCAGGTTAGTGATCATGGATTATTATTCCAGAACAATGATATATCGATTAATGATGATGATGAACAGTTGTTAGCCGACGCTTTAATTGATAAGAGTGATGGAAATGCTGCCGATCAATTTGATTTTGGTTGCGATAGTTCATCCTCCGACACAGCAATTGATGATGTTAACCACGTTTCTATAAACAAAAGCATTGCCTCGTCAGTAAAGACCCGCCGGAAAAAGCCTCCTAGTAAATCAACCTCCGAAGAGTCGGATATTCAACCCAAACATAAGCATGATACAAAAATAAGTAAGCAAACTTCAGGTGGTAATACATCTCTCATTCAAAGGATCAGATCACGTCGATCTATCGTCAAGTCCAAAGTTAAAAAGGGGGACTTTTGTCTCTACTCTATAACAGATGGTGATCGTATCAACCCATTGCACACTCTCATTAGGCGTGATATCTTGGAAGGGCATGTTATTGATGAGGACATTGTAAAAGGTGGCCATAAAGTAAAGGGCACCGTTTGCTTTCGTTGCATTTGGTGCAAGGATCAAGATGAGAAGTCTGCATATGCAGCAGTATACCCTAGGTCAATAGAAAGCATATATCGTGGCATTGGGAGGTTCCAGAAGAAACACATTAGGTGAGTGAGTGTTAACGCATCCTGATTCGTATCTGCTTTGTCAAGCAATTCAATAACAAATATACTATTTATATTCTTCTGCCTAGTCATTGTGCGTACATCCCTCGAAAAATCAAGAGACAATTAAAGGAAGCTCTTTCTGAAGGATGGACTGGCATACGGGGTGACAAACTTTACTGGGAAATAAGTGCTCGTGCTTTAGGACTAAGTGATAGTGAAAAAGGAATTGTGATGAAGAACAAAACAAAGAAGTGAACATGTGATGTGTCTTGAGTGTACGTTAATCAACAAGTGTTTGTATATTAATTGATCGAGTTATTACTTGTACTTTGCAATAAATATATATTAAGCTATGTGTTCTTTTATGAGTGAATCTGAATCATATTTGGCAATACACATTAGGTTTAGGCCACTACATTCAAATAAATCCCTCAAACACTACCATTCGCGAAACTTGACTCATATACGACTGTTAATTCACCATGTGGAAGCCTAAACTCCTACTTCTTCTTCAATTCTTCTCTTCAAGCATCTCATATCTAACTCCTCTTTCTTTTCCTGGGGCATGACAAATCCTCCTCTGCTTCTAGATCCTGGTCAGCCTCTACATCTTCCTTGGTAGGAACTTTCATTACTCCTACATACTCTGGCTCATTGAGGTTGGTTGTGTATCCCTCAGCGATGATTGCGTCTTCATCGATTGGTGTGTCCGACGAGAGCAAGACGATTTTATACAGTTTAGGTGAATAAGGATCCTCGCTAGTCGGGTTCTTAGAGTGAGAGACAACATCATTAGTATTCTGTTGATTCAATCCATGATCATTCAATCCATGATCAATCGACTCAGCTGCTATCTTCTCGTTGGTGGCAATGCCATCATCCTTTATAATCCTCTTCTTTTTATCCTCGTCCATCGTCAAATTGATTGCAAGTAAAGATGAATCGTTTGCAAGTAAAATGTATATATTAAATAAATGTATATATATAATATTGAATGATAGATATGGAATTATAAACAATCATTGTAACATCATCGAATACCTGGCCGAGCTTGTTGATCAGCCTTTCTTCCTCTTTGTTTGATCGCCAAAAATTGCCAAAAATTCCAACAATTTCGACAACTCAGAAGAAAGACTGAGCATTATGATGATGGGAAGTTAAACAGCCATTAAGACGATTAGCATAACGAAGAGGCGGCTCCAAACACAAGCAGACTAATGACTAATGATACGATTATCTCCTCCGCCTTTCATTTTATTCTATCCGGCCTATTTAATGACCGTCGTGTATAAATTATAAGCTGACCATGGAAACCGATTAGATTGATTTGCAATCATCGGGGCGAGTTTAATGTACAATGGCTGGTTCGTGATGAAAATGATGAATGACCGTCATTCAAGGTCAATTGCATTTGCTGGTGGCTGCTCTTGTGGACCGAGTTTGCCTCATCTCAAAAATCACATCCAAGCCATCACCATTACCTTACAACATACATACTTCCAAATATATACCATCCAAGCCATCACCATTACCTTACAACATACATCCTTCCAAATATAATATGGTCTCCCTCAACAACATTTTTTACATCGACGGCCAAGAGGCTCACGACGAAGATGAGTTTGCTATTAGCTTAGCTGAGCTCGAGCAAAACCTAGTACCAGAAGGGAAGAATTTGCTTGACGCCGTCCTCGTTGTTCAAATCTTAAAGTACAATAGGTGCAAACATACCGGCGTGACTCTTTATACAAAGAGGAAGGAAAAACCAAGAGAGAATTACTCCTACGATCGAGGCATCATGATTCGTTGCTTGTCAAGTAAGATTGGAACTAACATCGGCTATATTTTGATGAGCAGAGTTAGAAATCCTAATGTCTTCGATGCACACTTGGAGGTGAGATTATAATTTGAACTGTGCATTGTTGTATTGCTTTTCAATCAGCTGAATGCTGAGTTCTTTCTTGCTTTGCTACAGACACGTGACCAAAATACATTCCTTCCTGGAACTATTTGTTCTATTGACAATCCTCAAGTCATTGAAAACTGGATGGGCGATATGCCGTTAGTTGATACGACAACTGGTCTCCGTGTTGTTGACCCCTTGTGTTATAGTAACTTATTGGCTGAGGTTGCTTTAAACAAGAACTTGGCGGGTAGCAAAACCCAAGCATATCATTACCCTAAAGTTCTTTTACGTATGAAGCACTTTGATGTAATTGATAGTAACTGCAGTGGCAATCTCTGTGATGGGTTGGAACTATATAAGGGTAAGCCATTCGATTGATAGCACTGTGTTTTCTTTTGTTTAGTTTATTATATGAAATTTTCTAATGGAGAGAACTTTCCTCGATCTCTTGTGCATCAGAGGGAAAAATCTCTGACTACTGCGCTTGTATTCGCAACACCTCAAGATTGTCAAAAATGACGCTCAAGCTACACCTAGAAATCATCATGAATCCTGGCCTGGACACAGAAGACAGCATCGGAGTTTCCAACTACACCTCACAAAGATTTACCAAGCTGCTTTTGGGAGATGTGCCTCCAAGTATCACAGCAACATTGATCAAGGGCGAACGGTCGTTCAAGAAGAAACTCAAGAAGAGTGTCCAAGAAAACATTGATGCTGTTAATAATTGCAGTGGTTGGAACTTAACTGGGTGGTGCCGTCGGGGATTTGTTCCCGATGAGGGTGCTGCACGTGCGGAAGGTGAAGGTGCTCCCAAGATTAGCAGCACTGACCTCTATCACCATGCCTCTTCCATCAAAATCAACGGATCACCAACCATTGATCCCTTGAGCTTCGATACTATTAACCTCAAGCCCGACGACAAGCCTGACGACAAGAAAGGAGGCGATGATCAAGATGGCAAGAAAGAGGGCAGTGATGGGAAAATTGACGGTGGAAACAAGGGAGGTGATAAAGCCAAAAAGAAGGCTAAGCTATCCAAGAGTGGCACTACCAACTGATTCCCTGTGGACCCTGTTCTTGATGATGGAGTTCATTGTTTTGACATGTGTGGCTTCTGTGTTTGTATTAGACAGTGTAAGGTAAATGCTTAAATGTTTGTACGGGCTAGTAGAATCCAAATCATTTAGTTTACTTTTAGATATCGACTCTTTCTCCATGCACCTCCCTTTGTTTATTAGTTATTTGTCTGGTTGTTCATAGTGTTGGTATATCCATATCTCGATAATCGTTCTTCAATGTCTGGTGTTAACACTTCATTCAGTTCACTCTGGTAATGGACGTCATTCTCTCTAGAGTATTCCTCCTTAACATTTATTCCAGCTTCTTCTACTATTGCAGATATAGCATCTAAGTTGAATCTACCATCGCAGAACTCAAGTAAATATGCATATGTAATTGCAGTATCCAATAAGTCGTTGTACATGTAGTTATAATACTTTTCATCACAAAAGATAGCCATACTTAATACCCTTTCACTATCTTCTGTAGTAATTTCGTATGGTTCATTGCTGTCATTCCACGGTCCCCCGTAGTGTAATCTGACCTCATTGACTATTTCTTGGCTAAGTTGCCCAGTTAAGACCCGTATACCAGTATTTCTCCCACTAATATTTTCTCTCGCTGCTTGTTCTTGCCTCATATATTCTATTGATCCTTGTGCCTGTCTCACATCACTCATATCAACCTCGATACCAGTTACTCCAATGAAAGGAATATTGACAATCCATGGTGTTTCATTGAAACAATGGAATCTTTTAATGCAGAACATGCACTCAATCATCTTATTATAATATGCAGGCTTGGAGATCTTTGCAACTCGATCTTTTTCACAACATCGATAGCATGCATGTCCACTGCAACATGCCAAAATCGTTGGAACTACATTGCCGCCGTAATTATTGGTACATATCGGACATGATCCCACAGAAGAATTGCTCATAATTAATTGCTTTGTTAGATGACCGCCGCCGTTGTGATACAATCAAATATTGTTGTTTGATGGATATATTAACAATTATAGGTCCAGACAACTCATTAGATACACTGTTTGTTGTATTATGACGTGAAAAGCGACGATAATTCTAATTTTCTACAGGCAGCCGCTGACAGTTTTGAGTGGAGGTCCTTCCTGTACTCATTAAGCTTGTCTATGTATCGACCGTATTTTTAGGTATCTTCTTTTTATCCCTTGGGCAAATCCTCGGACAGCAACTCGGACAACTAATTTTTAGCATATAGCTTAGGAGGTACCTTCCCCAGGGGTAATAATAACCTTGCAGTGTAATAAACTAAAGGCAGCCCCCCATGGTTGGTTTATGTAGTTTACCTATCTAATAGTAGCAACACACGATACATACTTCTGCTTTCTAATTGCAATACATTCTATGTGTGTAGACATTTTGTAAACAGTAGAAAGTATAGACAAACGGCAGCATTACCATCCATCGTCATATAATGAGTAGCAGCCTGCATATTCGGGAGCAGTAACCAATATCTATGATGACATATTAACTAAGATGGTGCACCATCGACCACCTACACTAACGACAATGCACACGACGACAACAACCTCAATGATCAACATCAATTGTCAATGAATGACATACGCGCCTATTACAGTGTCCCCGCTTCCTCCAGTGGTAAGGCGGCTGTCAGTCAATCTCCTCACTCACAGAAACAGATAGTACAGCCAGTTTGCAATGAACCGATAGTAAGACAGCCACCTAACAATGCGGCTTTAACCAATGATAATGCATCATCAACAAATACCGAAGATAATGCATCTCACAACAAACCAACAATATCTAGTAAATTTACGTGGTTACAGAAGAAAGCGGCTATTGAGTGTAATAATGAGATAATTCAAAACGACAAAAAAACAGTACACGTTGTAACTGATGAGCATATATTATTAGTAAATCGAAGTACACTAAGAAATTGGCGTACTGGCGAGAGGCTTAAAATAAAAGCAATCTGTAGTGTAGGTGATGGCCAATTAGCAGGTACAACTTCTGTTCGTTTTGATAGCGTAAGTTTTACTTTACTTTGTTGTGTATGTTTGTGTTTGTGTCTGCCTATTTCTCATGATATTGTTGCATTATTATTATAGGGTATGCAAACTGAAATTAACAAAAAGATAAACATGCTGAGGGAAGAGGAGAATCGAAAGAGCAATAGTATTACTGGATTTGCTAGTGGCAATTTAAGTATTGGTGGTGATAGTAGTAGTGATATTAAAACTAATAATTGTCAGGATGATGATAATGCAAAGGAAACAAAGTTTGTCAGCAAAGAACAATATGACAAACTAGCTAAGGAGTTGGAACATGTCCAGAACCTGTTACTTCATCAAACTGTTAATAATGCAAGCTTCGAAAAATATAACTCAAATGCAGAAATGATTAGTAAAATTACAAGAGAGTTGTTAGAGCATATCAATACTCCTAAATCAGAACGTGTTATGGTAGATTTTCATTATGGTGAAGGTAATTTTCATAACGATGATACTGATAACCGTTTTAATACGGTATATAACTTTGATTATGTGAAGCATGGTGAACGATCGTCTACGAACAAAAATGATATCCTATCATATACCGAATTGCATTCGTTAATAAAAAAATACCCCAAAGGCTTTGCTGACATCGCAATTGCTGATCCTCCATATTATATTGTGAATGGCGGGTATAATGCATTCAATAGCAGTACGGATAGTAGATCATTCCAGAAGAAGAACTATAACTTTGGTGTTGACATGAAATGGTCGGAACGTCAGTTATTGTTAATGGCACTAGAAGCAATGGAGTTTGCCACTCGTGTACTAAAGAATGGTGGTTTCTTACTGCTGAAGAGTCAACAGGGCGATATCAACTTGACTAATATGATCATCGAAGCCTCATGCAATACAAACTTGGTGCGATTGGGTACTGACATACCATTCCCGTCGTCTAGAGCAAAGAAAAAGAACGATTCGGGCTCCTACCATTTAGCTCTAAATCGCGGAGTATCATTATTAACAGTGTTTAAATTGAACACGAAAAAGATATCAAAATCTGCCCAATCCAATAAACCAACTCTGCAGGAGCTTATTTCATCAAATAGGCATCGAGCTAGATCGGACTTCGTCAAGCAAGGTATTAAAAAACGAGCCAAGAATTTGCAAATGAGGAAGTGCTTTGAAAATCTACTTAAGTATGCGACTGACAACATCGAATCTATGAGTAGTGTGCAAGACTGGAAGCAAATGTTGAGGTTTGCATCAAAATATCACCATTTTGATGTGAATGACAATATTCAGTGGACTAGGTTTGAAGTTGCCGACTGGTCTTTGCCAGGTATCACTTCTGACAAATACGAAACGCTACAGAATGGTTATAAGGCAGAGGATACTATGCATCTTTCTATTACAGATATGTGTGCAGTTGTCTTCTCACGCATAGTAAAGCATCTTGGGAATGAGGACGAGTCCATGTCGAAATATGATAGGACGATATTGTTACGGAAATGTCATATTGTTGGAGATACCCAAAAGATATTTTGTAATGATGATATCGGAAGACTGCACAAGAATGTGGATGAACTTATTAAGGCACAGGAGGAGCTGGATGCAAAGGAGGAGGAGATGAGAAAGAAGGATGAAAAGAAGGAGAAGAAGAGGAAGAAGCAGCTTGAAAAGCAGCGTGAAGCGGAAATTTTAAAGCACAACGAAGCCGCAAGAAGGAAGAGGTACTGTCGTTGAGGATTATCAAGTTTGTTTACTGTTAGTGAGCTGTCTACCTAGGACGTACAAAGAATAAGTGCAGATCGGGAGTGTAGTTGTTGTTGTTATTGTTGTTATTATATGTGTCAAATAAGAGGAGAAAGAGTTGATAAATTAACTTTAATACACGTTAATTACTATACAGCATCACTTCTTGATAAGTAGCTGTGGCTATTAGCACAGTCGGAAACACTCGACTAATCTAATCTGACAATCTTGAGGCACGTTGTCGTTGTATTTGTTCATAATCGTTCTCCCATTATCAATCATTGAAGCCAAACCTGCTGCTTGAATTGAGTGTGCACTTCTACTATTTAGATTCCTCCATTGGCTTTCTATTGACATTCGTTGTTTCTCATCCATGTGTGACATATTGGTTAAGAAAGCGGCAATGGCGTAAGGTTTGTAAATCGTGGGTGCAGTGCCTAATGACCCGACAGACTTATTGTGGTCATTCAACCTCTTCCCTAATTCATTGCACTGGCCAACATACATTCTATCTGGCGCAACTGTTGAGATCAGCAAGTATACGTAGCCCGAGTTAGAGGTAGGCATTTCATAATCACTTATACGGTACGGGAAGTGCTCTGCCATGTTCACCACTCCCCTCTCCGAAGCATTCCCCGTTGTGGCGAGAACATCGTCCCCTTCAATGGACAGATTGTCCAAAATCGACTCTATTAAATCTGTCCATTGTGTTCTCTTACAGATAACTTCCCACATTCGATTTATTGCAAATTCTTTATGACCAACAATAACAATCAAGCTTGACATTGGCGATCTAGAAAGCATCACAACAATCTGTCCCTTCTCCCAGGGGCAGCATTCGGTTGTCATCTCAATGGCCACAGTGCCTGTCAATGTATTGCCCATTTGCTTGTTGATTGTGGAGCTTCCCATGTGACGGATGGTGTATTGCTTCCTACAAGCTTGTCTAGAATCAACACTCACGAAACGCTCGTCTGGTATACCAATCTTGATCTTCTCCCAACCTGCAGCTATCAAATCCTCCTCTGTAGGCAGTGACTGTTCAAAATCCGCCTGGTAGTTGACTTTGTTGTTCTTGGGTTTCATTACTTCTATATCCTGTTGTGACTCTACATCTTCCTCGGTAGGAACTTTCAGCATTCGAACTATTTGGGATGATTGGTATTTGCCTCGCTTTGTATCGTTTGCGGTAATTTCAAAGAATGCGCCAGCATAAAATAAGAGCTCTTTTGGCTCTTTCACCTTCCGATCCAGATAGGATACAATTTTTGGGTCTTTCGATGCGTTTACCAACAGCGAGTTAGATGATGTTACACGCATATAGTCTTTTGCTCTGCACAGGATATATGGAATTTTCTCTTTCTCGAGATACTTCTTCTTGCTCTTTAAGTTCTCTTCAGCAGACTTGACGGCATTTTTCCTCTTGGAGTACATCCTGTCCGCATCTGGTGGAATAAGATTTGAATCCCAGCTAGGTACAAAAGTGATATGCTGATCTACTAGCGACTTGAACCTCTTCTCGAGCTCAGTATTTCCCAACAAGTCAGTTGGACTTTTACGGGTTATGTCTTGGATCTCCTGAAGTGCAGCATCGCTATGAGCCCTTACCGAATGCTTCATTCGTATAAGAGTGAAATCAGTCAGAATATGACTCGAAAGAAGGAAGGGCAGGCCCTCAATGGCTCCCAATTGGGCATGGTCAAATGTACCCAAGATGAGAACCCCTCCAAACGGCAAGTTGTTATGCCTCGCGTGTCTGAGTATTATGTCAAGCAGGGCGAATTGCTGTGCAGACAGTTGACCACACTCATCGAGAAGCAGTACATCCATTGTGAGTAGGAAATGAAGAAGCTTGAGGTTTGACTTCCTGTGCAATTTGTCGAGTGCTATTTCTGCCTGCCTGAATATATTTGCATTCCTGTTCACCTCTAGGGCAAATAGCACGTGAATGTGTATGCCCCCAATAGCATGACTCCTGAATGCCATTAAGCTTGTGGACATGACCCTCAAACCTTGCGATAATGCGTAGAGTCCCTGTGCCTGCAAAACGAAGCTCTTACCAGATCCTGGACTTCCGTGCGTTAAGATGCCCTTAACTTGAGTCTTCGGGCCCCACTCCTTACTGTATTGGTTGATAGCTGAAACTGCCAAATCGATGGAACACTGCTGCTCTTTATAGGAGGCGTCACTTTGCTCGTCCGACTTTACAATCACTGTCGAGAGATCAAAATCAAGAGGGTTACTTTTAGTAGCACTGAGGAATTCGTCTTCTATTGGCATATTGGGCGACTTTGGCATCTGCGACAGCATTGAAGCTAGCTGACTTCTTGATACCTCTGTCCAAGCAGATGATAGCTTCTTGTCTTTGCTATTCAGTAATTCAGTCACAAGGCATGGTGGATATTCGTCGATTGGAATAGAGTCTGAACAAATGGCACTATCTAGTAGACGCTTGCACTTGATGATATATTCTTCGATTCTCTTCATGGAGATAGGCTGGAAGGGGAAGACTTCAGTTATAATTCTCTTCAGGAGTTCATTAGAGTACTTCGAAAGTGCTTCATGGTCGTCCAAACGCTCACCTGGTATGAGCTTTGTCATCACGAGACAATCCCTAATGGAAGATGCGTTCTCCGTCAAATCAACTTCAGTCTTGATATCACCAAGCATGAGCATCACATGCATCAAAAAGTGAGTAGAGTTGGATGGAGTAACGTTGGAAAACACCGGTATGGGGAGAGAACTATCGTCGTCATGCTGGTAGAAAATAGACTCCGTCTCTTCTCCACCGTCACCATCTCCAGCATCCAACTGCATGCCGTCGCTATTAGTAATGCTTGACTGACGAGAGCCATTCTCGATTGGCAAGTGTTGCAGCAAGTGCTCCCTAAGCTGCCAGGAGAAATCGCCTACGCTCTCACGAGTAACTTTCTCCAGTTTCTCACGAACAAAGGGGATTGCCCGCTTCCTAATGAAGACTCTTCTTCCAAGCCCATCAATCCACCAGCACTTTTTTACATCAACATCCAGACCCATTTCAATCTGCTCTGTAGACAAGACCTTATCCTCTATAAAAAACCATTTGTAGTACTCCCCAATACGCTGGAAAAGTTCAAACAGCTCTACGGGACGGATAGAAAACAATGTTACTTTGTCAAACGAAACACCGGAGCCAGGACCGACTTTGAGTATCAAATCTTGACTCTTCGTCATAAGCCTAGACGGATGGTTTGCTGCAAACTTAACCCTTCTCACATTACTGACGTCACTTACGCAGGATGTTACGTCAGCCGCCTTTGGGTGTATTAAGTTTCCTTCCTTATCAAGCTTGATTCTCGTTGTAGATCTATGCTCAAGTGGCCTTGTGCAAATCTCAACAAACTTAAAAGTGGTGAAACAGTCGTTTATGCCAAGTATCTGTTGCTGATACTCGTTGAATGCTATGCATCTACCGACAGGTTTGTTCCTGCTGCGAGATTTCTCGAATGCACTTTGCTCGTTCTTTGCTGAGCGGGTTATCTTTGTGTTGTGCAAGAATTGGCTCTGTGCACGCATGACAGCACCAGTGTGAGAATCCGCCCAAATTATACAGCGATTGCCTTGATCCATTTTGATAATGTATTTCACGACATACCTACTAACACCGTTGGTGTCAGTCACAACTTGTGCATTTTGCATAGAACGTGTCAATACAAACCACTCAGGAATCACAGGCGACATATTGCCGCCAGCCCCAGGTGTTACTCTACCCATATGTCGCTTCGGATCTAATACTTTGTCAAGGAACTTCCCCTTAGGAAAACCACTCGAGGGGGGCTCGTACAAACCAATGTCCTGTAATATAGAAAGGGTAGAATGGTCCCATTGATAATCAAAAGGAATGAAATCGTCTTTTAGAGGACACTCGCTGTCAAACTCAGGATGATGCTTTCTACACTTGAAATCTGCATCTGTTCCGGTATCGTTGATTCGCATCTTGCACCTATCATCGCAAAAGTGTTGTAGTACCTCATCGGCAGCTGCAGTGCAAGTTTTCCAATCGTACTTATCCTTGACCAAACCCTTCCTAATATACGTATTAAAGTCCTCGGGTGGTAAAAGATCTACAATAGAGTTCTTCTGTAAATCACAAAGGTATTTCTTGAATACCTCCTTCTCCATGTCTTTCTTAGTGAATGCCATGAGCCCGTGAATATGAGCAAGATTACCACTCATTTCTTGATATTCGTCACGAAAGAAAACTTCAATCTCCCTCTCCAAATACGAAGCTGTGCCATAAGTTATGAACTCCAAGACATATTTCCTTACTTCGAGCCAAACCCGATTCAACTGAGACAAATATGCCATTTCAAATGATTTAAGCATCTCCTCTTTCTCACCATTAGTAAAATGCCTGTAGCCAGGAATCATAGACGTCCAATTCATAGAATTCTTCCATTCGTGCAGATGACGTATGCCCGGATGACGAGATTGGCCGCAAGTAAAAGTGACGAATAAATCAAATGGCACCTCTTGGGAAGCAGCAGCAAGGTTCATTGCACCTTGCCTTGAGTCCAAACTTTCGTGTAGTTGAGAGTCGTCACCTTTCCTAAGTTCAAGACCACTTTTGGTTGAAGTGCTTACCCGAAAACCTTGTCGAGCGACTAGCCTAGAATCAATGCCGTTCGAAGACTGATTTGCAAGGATGTCATAAGTAAAGGCTGTGTAGATGTGACAATTTGCAGTAGACGATGAAGCATGTGTGGCATGATTCCTAGCAACTTCCAATTGTGACGCAAAGCCATCTGGGTGTACTTTGGAACGAAAACAGCTTATAGGCATAGACCCCAAAATAGAACTCTTGTCATTAGATGCACATGAATAATAATGACAAGGGAACAAGCAACCCGCGAAGAACAACAATGGAAACGCAATACCGCGGATACTAGAGACAACTCTTTGAACAAAGCTCTGCTGTACCTGTGACCCTTGAATTGGCTTATTGAATCTGCGACAACACGCCGCTGCTTGGTTGAAGAGAACGTGTATTGGGACTGTAAGTGCTTTGTTTTCAAACCATTTGTTACGCTCAACGACCTTGCAACCAATCTCTGCAGAATTAGTAAATGGCACCTGTGACAATTCTAACTCGCTTGACGGACGATCATAGGGATTGTCCATTGCACAAGCTACCATACCTTCCATCATGTCATCAACACCCTTCATATCATTAACAGAGCTATTAGAACCTTTAATATTGTTGACAGTAGACGCCATCCTCTCACGAATCGATGGTAAATTCGATGATAACTCACAATTATCACATTCGCTTCCACTTTCACCGCCTCGTTTAGGGTTGGGATGATTCATACTATGATCATTGAACTCATCGTCAATATTACCATGACCTTCCATCGCATCTTCATTTTGTTGATCTGTCTCTTCATATTCATCATACTCTTCTCCGTTATGATATGACTCTTCTCTCAGTTCATCTTCATTGGCATACATTTCTTCATTAATGTTAAACGATTCAGCAATATAATCTTCTTGTTCTACATCTTCTTCTGTCTCACTACAATACGAACCACACTCGTCATCATCATTAGCTCCATTGTGCCCATCCATCACATCAACACCTTCAAAACAACCCGATGATGATCTATTGTCTTCATTCTTAACCGATTCAAGACTTCGAGTAGAACGATCCGATGATGATGAAACATATTCATCACTTTCTATACATTCCGACAAAGTATCATTATCATTTGCAGTGTTATCATCGTTGCCATTTTCCACGTCATTTTCGCCAGTGTCAGCAATAGTACAAACACCAGGAGAGAGAATAAAGGGCAGCTTCTTCTTCTTCTCAATAGTCGTTAAGCAAGATTTACATAATCTTGTGTTGCATCCAAAAGTACCACATCTTAAAGTCTCAAGATTATTACACTTGTCAATCATGCATTCCCTCTTCCTTTCCTTCATCTCACCACACAACAACAGAGGATTTGTTTGCGTGCACTTGCAAAGTACGGATTGTTGAATGCCCATAGATTTGTACATATCCATACGATACTTCTCAGTTTCATTTTGTTTCACCTTGACATATACAGTCACGTATTTAAAACAACAGCCACTGACAAATGGTAGAATATCAGCATCTGTTTCGTCAATGTTATTATTCACGTACTGTGTCATCAGCTGTTTCGCTTTGCTATGGCGAACTTGTTTCCACCAGTTGCAATACGACTCACCAAACCTAGCATATCTTTCACCGGTAAATTTTCCGGGAGATTGGCGAGGATCATCCTCGTTCTTCCTTCCCGGTATGTCTAAAGACAACAAAACCCTACATTCGTACTTCGTATTGTCAATAGTGAAGCTACCATTACCACCAGGCTGCTTAGAACCCACAACAAATATTATATCTTTGGATAATATATCTTTCTTACTCATCACTTCTTCTAAGGTCTCATGAAATGATATTTGTGGAAAATGATCGGGAGGGAAAAGGTTCTGGAAATACTCAATATTGAATCGATAATGGTTCTCGTCAGTGTCTTCGTCTGCATCTTTTATACTGCTAGGCAAGCATTTCTCAAGCAATTCAACCAGTTGAGACTGAGTGGTCTTACCGCCTACAAAAGGGGTCTTTCTAGGCACCCTATTGTCCGAATGCTTCATGTAATGAGTATCAATATGAGCAAGTATATGACCAGTCCAATTGTCATACGAGTGGACATATTTTTGATCTATAGCATAATGCAACTCATTGCAAGCGCTAACAATTCCAACGAGTGACCAAAGCATCATTGGGCAGTTCTTCGTCATCCGATATGGCTTAATTGCCTTGATGGGAGTGCCATAGTGTGTTGGATCCTCTAGTTGCATGTTATATATACATGCGGTCCATGATCTGTCAATAGGCACAGTAGCCGGTTTTAATTCACCACCAGAATGATCACGTTGCAACAATACAACATTAACCTTGCTATTATGGTTGTCACTTGAATGCTTCTGAAGCAACAATGCATTCTTGGTAGGACAAAAAGTGGCACCACGCTTAAGTAAGGAGAGTGTCTCTTCTGTGGAAGGTGAATTGCCATAATCTTTCTCTGCTTCAGACATAAGTTGAGAAAGATATTCCTCCGTCATTTTACCTTCCCTGACCTTGAGGTGCGCTAATTTATGAATGTCTGGCCGTTGAGACACGGAGAGCTTCTCACTTTCATGTAACATTTTAGACACAAAGTTGAAACTGCCTTCAGTTGAGACGTTTGCACTATCAACTCCCCCGAAACTTGAACTCATAGTTGACATGGGGCCAATTGTATTATGCTTACCCCTCTTGATTGATGTGAATACTCGTGGTTTGATCACTGCCGGGCTTAACTGATCAGAATGCGTGGAGCTCAAGCAGTGGTGTGGTTTCTTTGGCAAATGCAACAGCAATCGTTTTTGAACACTTGGCTTATCATGATACCTGCAGGCACATATTCTCAACCCACCTTCTTTCGACAGAACCACAGTGGGCATTATTGGCCAAGCTTCGTTCATGAGAACATAAGATTTTGGCTCCAAATCTTCCCTAATATAATCAATACGACTAGTATCTGCACAATGCTGCAGCTTTTCGAAATATCCGGAAGGTAAATTGAGCTGAACTTTCCTCAATTGAGCTTGGATGAATGCAGAAGGGTTGATACCCTTGGCCTGTGTTGCGAATTCAGTGCAACCATATGGACACAAGACATTAGCGATCATCATTGGAGTTTGACGTTGAACATCATCATTCGTCCCCTCCTCATTACAAGGTTGACACAATGGTAGTCTGTCGGGATCCAAAGCCTTCAGAAAATCATACATCGTATACTCAGCAATGGACTTCCGAAATGCATTTACCTCCTCAGTACGGTCCACAAAAAATGGTTCTGGTTCATCCAATGTGCAATGGGCATAAATACCATCGCCCAAAGTACACATACCTCTTTCATCAATCCAAAACTTACGAATAGTCTTTGGGATGAACCGCCAGAGATACTCTGGAGAGTATACCTCATAAAACTTCTTCTCAGTAACCTCATCTTGACCGGTAAGTAGGTTACAATAAAAAGAGGACCATACATTCCTCCAGTGATATCGAGTCTTCTTCTTAACCTTGAGTTCATCCTCCGAATAAGCAAAATCATCATACCTTTGAAGTAATCCATTGCAACATTCACATAACATATAAACATCTTTTGATGACTTATTAGAAGAAGGAACCATTCTGAGTGGTGTCTTCAATTGAGCAATGTTTGCTGATGAAACTTCATACATTTTGAACAAGTAAGGCGAATCGGAAGAAGGTTGATGTTCAATAAATAAGACACCCATCACATTACCCTGTTCGTCTCGACGGGTGGTTGCATCGAGCAGTACTTTCAATCTAACGCCAGCTTTGGTCATCATTGGAAACTCTATCAGGGTTTAGTTATTGATTAGTATATTCAAACAAAGGTGTTCAAAGCGTTGTATGATAGGAATGAAGCAGAGGGGTGGTGAGATAGGCTATGATGAAGTCTCATGGCGGTACAATTGCTTCATAGGAAGATGATTTAAGATGATAAACACCTGCCCATCTACTCACCGAAGTTGGCTGTTTCTTCACCAGCAAGAGCTTGATCAATCACACCTTGTACCCTTTTTCTGTGCTCTGGAGTGATGAATTGCTCAACCAAGTTTTGACCCATAACTTCCTCTGACGAGTATCCAACTAACTTATGAGCATTCTTGTTCCAATTAGTAACCTTGCCCTCTTTATCAACTCCAAAGATAAGCGCATTAACATGGTAGTTGCGTCGTTTACAATTAGCACATTCTCTAATTGAGTCTATTGGTGTAGGAGGATGAATTAAGCTTTTAAGCTGAGGAGTGTTAGTGAACGAACAATCATTCAACTAAGATTAACAAAGATGAGACAACTTACTTCAACCTTTTCATCCCCCATTGATTTGCCTACTTGGACCGCTTGCTTCTTCCTATTCTTATCAGCTTCAATTGCAGCTTTCCTCTTTACTCTATGATTCTGCTTTACTCTATGACTCTGCATCTTGTGTATCCCCACCTTATTTCCTTCTTCAGTTGCCCCCTCTACCTCATTGCAATTCTTCACCTCCGTAACAATAAACTGCTTTTCATTTCCAATAACGCCTTTGTCTTTCTTCCTGTCAAATGCATATACGACATCCTTACTCTTACCACCACATGCACGAGATGCTCCATCTTTAGAGCCATAATATCCGAGGATTGTACGATCTTTGTCATTACTCTGAACCATGAACATGGTAATACCATCACTTGCCGAAGCCGCAGAAGATGACTTTACACAACCAACCTTGCTCTTGTCATTCTTCTTGCAATTCAATTTAATCTTACGCTTCTTCTTATTCTTTGGCTTTGGCTTACTCATGATTGTTGATGGATATTGGGATTGTGTTAGACTCTTAACTTATGATTGCTCATCATGAATTCATACTTTGACACGCGTCCTCTTGACTTGTGTCTCTTCGTCAATTTGGAGGCTGATCTAGGATGACTTTTTGGGGGGGTCATTGATTGCAAAAAGCACGCATGACAACAATCAACTTATTCTTATCTAATTCAATCACCAACTACTCATCAATTTAACCTCTCATTTCAATTTAACCTGGCATTCATAAGACACTAACTCGAAGATACCTTTTTTGACACGCTACCCTGTACATACCTGCATAAATATGCACTATATCAATGCAAAATACCGACATTCCTATCATACGAAGTAGCAGAGAGTACAAGTACAAGCAGATAACAAAAAAACATTAGAAGTGATAGTACAAAATAAACAAACAAACAAAACTTACCAATCTTCTTCTAAGCACTTCTCCCTCCAAGCAGATGAACTCATACCTGAACTGTATGTACGATCACTTCTCTTCCATCTCTCCAAATTCCGTAGTTCACACTTCCTCTTTGATTTAGTGCCCTCCAACTCTTCTATCAGTTCATCAAAAACATCGCAATCTGTATCCGCCAATTCCACTGCCTTCTCAAGAGAAATAAGAGCCTGAGCTGTATTCCCACAAGCATGCATTGCATATCCCCTCTGCCTATTGGCCATTATCGATGTTGGATTGTAATGAACAGCCAAATCTGCATATAAACTTGCCTCAATTACATTGCCTTTTCGTTTAATCACATGATCCGACCTACGCCAGAACAAATCAGAAACTTTAGCCTTACACTCATTCTGACTAATTCCTGCTTGTTTAATAACACCATCAGCTCTGGGCTTCAGCCATTGTATACCAATTTGTAATACAAACTCTACCATCTTCGAGTGATCAACCAGTAGGCGTACACCATCATTTAATACTACATCACCAAATTTTTTATTAATAATTGTACTTTCACCACATAATCTGATACAACTATCAATCCTTGCCAAATAGTTCTCCACATCGGATATATTTGATGATGCTGCAGGAGACGTAGCACTAATGATATGTTTCAACTGACAGTGGAGGCATGTATACTTTATATACAGTTCATTATTTTCAGAATGTCCATATTTATGACAGCATTGAATTCCCATATAACAGCGCCAACATTCTCTCATATTTCGCTTTCTCCGTTGTAATTCGTGCCATGACCATGATGTATCAACTGAACAATCTGTGTATTGCCTTTCTTTTGCTAATTTATACAACTTCTCGCCATCTTTTACAGCTTTATTAAATGACATACGTTGTTTGGCATGCTTGTGGATGTAATTTATATCTAAGGATTTGATATCGAACTCTTCCTCATTGTATAAATGTAATGTAGAAGAACAATTAATTGCATTGTTATTTGATGTAATGTGCGTTGGGGAAGGTGTGGCAACAAAAGAAGGAGTGCCGCCAGCTAGTAAGTAATTCATATACTCTTTTGCGGCCTTCCTTTTTGCTCTTAAACACCGCATACTATCTCTCTTCTTCCTTATCCTTTCACGCAGCTTCTCTTCTTTCTGTTCTTCAAAACTTAACATGATTAATAAATTAAATATACCCTACCTAATCCGATAGATTATTTAATATAACGTGATGTGGCAATCGTTGTTGCAAAGTATATTTGTCATTGCAATATCTTATCCTATCTTATCTCACCCTTTGCTTGCCTAAGCGTAAAAAAAGACTATTTGTTAAAATACTTCAGCCCTTAGTACCATTCCGCTGTACCGGTAACAATTTCTCCACCAGCTTTCATTAAAAAGTGCATTTAACAAGAGCCTTTTTGTTAGCAAATTGCCGGGTACTTCTAGGGTAGGAAAGAATAAATTCCATCAATGTAAAATTTACGGCTAACTGGTGCAAATTTACAGGTACGGGTTCAAAAGTGTGGATCCCCGTTAGCTATGTTAGGTTCGATTTTGGCCGCGGGTCCGGGTCCCTCCCCGACCCCGCAAATTTTTTCATGGCGAAGTATGCGGAAGCGTTGGCCGTGTAACTAGTGATGGAGGCCTTTGATCTTCATCAGGTACCTGAAAGCTTGAAGTCACATGCCTTGATAGTTGAAGACTGCAACAAGCTAGAGAAAGCTGATTTTGTCAACTATATCTTCAGCTGCGCAGAAACTTTGGCCTTCCTCACACACTTTGATGATTTATTGATTCAATCCACTGTTTGTAATGAGGAAGACCTGACAGCTAAGCCGACACTAAGATTCTCCATACCACAAACATATGATAAGACGAAGTCGGATCAGCCTTGGAGAGATCAACTTCGACTTTTACAGCGACAACAAACTAATGATGAAGATACACAAACACCTCCCATTGATGGACTATCTCTTGATTGGATCTATGGGAGAAATGTCGGCGCTCCAGTAAAGTATTGTTCCAATGGTGATGTTGTATATGCAGCTGGATCAACAGTTGTAAAGGTGACCGAGACTAATGATGGTGAAGCTAAACAAGAATACTTTATGAGCCACTCTGGCCTCGTTACAAGTATCGATACATTCAAGACAAATGACGGTGTTGATATTGTAGCATCTGCTGATGTAGGAAGAGACTCAAAGATTTGTATTTGGTCATTAGCGACACTGTCATCCATTGTTACTATATCCCCAAGCCTTCATCAGTCTGATGGAATATCACAACTAAGCTTCTCGCTTTCTGGAGAATTGTTATTATCTATGGGTAACGACAAAGATAATACTCTTGCCATTTACAAATGGCGTGATGGTAGAATGATCTTTTCGTCAAAGTTGCCTAAACTGGACGTGTACGATTGTAGCTTTTTATTATCTGACAACTCATTTGGAGTGTGTACTAATGAAGATGTATACTTTTACACAAAGTTGGAGGTTACAAACAACCACCCTTCTTATAACAAGCAACGAGGTGTATTTAATCGATTGTCGACAAGAGAAGTAATGACAAGTATAGCGTGTGCAGGTGATACTGTAATCACTGGTTCACTATCTGGCCGTATTTGGCTGTGGGAAGGAAGAGTATGCTTAAAGTTAATAGCATCTCTTCAATCTGGCCCAATCACACAACTGCACTCCCCACAAAGTAGTGATTGTCTTTGTGCCTCTACACATGGTGGTACAGTTCATCTCTTCAATGATAAGTTTGAGCTTATGAATAAACTTTCACCAAACAAGGGACTTGGCGAATCAGCGAGGATGATTGATACCATTTGTTGGAGCTCAGAGCTTGAAACAGTTCTCATTGGCCAAAACAGTTCACTCTATCAAATGAGTAATGAAGATGACCTCGAGATTATAACTATTGGTCAATCTAACATGATGGATGTTTCATTGAGTGGTGATAACACTATAATCATGATTGGTAGCAATAACCGAGTACAAGTATGGGATAAAAGCAATTACAGTATACTTCGTGAATGTCATATTGAAGATGAAACTCTGTCTTGTGTTGCGTATAACCAACATAGAGACCAAATTGCAATTGGTTATGGAAGTCTAGACGGCACCTCGAGGTCAAGCACTGATAAGTCATTTGTTGTCTTGAATGGCAGTGATTTGGAAACTGTTCACCAAGGGAGTAATAGTCTGGAAGCACTGACAGTATGTTCCTATTCCAACGAAGGGAAGTTACTTGCCTTTGGATCGGCAGATGCTTGTATTTACTTGCACGATACTGCGTCGTTCTCTCTTCTAGCCAAACTGAGAGACGGACATTCGAGTCCAATCATTAGTATCGACTTTGGATATAATGATGACGGCGAAGAATCAAATACGGCTTCATACCTTCGTTCTAATAGTAACGGCGGAGAAGTAATACACTGGACGACACAAGGCAAGTTGAAGACCCCGCTTAGCCTTCGTGATACTGTGTGGGAATCTGACACGTGTATATACACTTCAAACTTAGAATGTGTTCACAACATGTATGATGAAAGCGGCGGTAACATTACCGCTTGCTCAACTATTTCATGTTCGTCGTCCATTCTAGTTGGTGATAGTAACGGTAATGTCAGAGCCTTTTCACATCCTCCTACCACTACAAACCAACCGTTGTATTTGGAATACAAGGGTCACGCTGGTACAATCGATAGCATTCAAGTCTTGAAAGATTCAACTCTTGTGTATACCATGAGCAAGTATGATTCATGTCTATTTCAATGGCGGAAGGATACATTGACTTGGGAACAAGGACTTCCTACGACGACACCATTGATTGATAGAGCCCAACCTGCCTTGTCTGAACCAGACATGGATACAATGATTGATCAAATGGACACGCTTGACTTCGGTTCAAACAAGAAGGTTGCTGATACCAAGAAGCCGCCAAGACCATGGACACGAAGTATTTGCGCGCCTTCAAACTATATTCAATCTTCTGGACCTCTACCTAGCAGTCGACTTAGTCTTGAAAGGATTCATGGCTACGGTGGCAGCGGAGTAAGGAATAATCTACAGTCCTTGATGACAGGCACGTCTAATACGACGACTTGTCTTGTATATACTGCCGGTAGAACATTGATTAGATTTGATATATCAAATGATCATCAAGATTTCTATAATATTGCAGACGGGGAGATTATGTGTCTCTCATCAATCCATAAAGAGACTTCAATTTGTGCAATCGGTACCTCCACTTCTGTAATCATCTTGGACTTGACTACCATGAAGCCATTATCATTACTCGATGGACATTCAAACGGAGTGTCATGCTTGGATATAGATGACAGTGGCAAATTCGTCGTATCTGTCAGTAGTGGTAAACGACCGGAGATTGTCGTACAAGAGTGGAAGAGTAGGTCAATAATTGCAAGATCTCTAACCTATGGACTCGAGACGCTGGATGTTCAATTCCTCAAAGGCAGTTCAACTTCCATTATCGAATGTGGAACTTGCTTTGTTCGTTTCTGGAACATCAAGGGTGGCTCTCTTCGTTTTGAAGAGATACCATTAGACTCGTTACAACATCATACAGAGTCCTACACCTGCATTTGTAGAGTTGGTGGTGGAGATAACATATTGGTCGGTGCATCAACAGGTCATATCATTGAGCTTGATAGTATCAACAAGACTGTCTGCAAACGCCTAAAGGCACATACATCTGCAATAACAAATATTTCTCCTAGATCGGACGATGGTTTCATTTCGAGCTCCAATGATCGAGTCAAACTGTACAGTAGCTCAATGAGATGCATGATATCCATCAGCACTGAAACATTAGATACAACGCACTCCATCTCTTCCATTTGTTGGGCTGGCGACTCAATGATGGTTGGTACAACTGGTAATGAGGTTTACCAACTGTCTTCCAGTGATGGCTCAAACATGATAGGGGATAACAAGGCATTGATAAGTTCTCATTCATCCTCGCCAATGGGGCTCTCGGTTCACCCAAACGGTACATTTGCAACTACCAGTGATGACGGCTTTCTTAGACTATGGAATCATTTTGATTCACGAGAAAATATATCAATCGACATCAAGATGGCCTCACGTGCATGTGCCTTTTCTCCCAATGCACACGGGAAGATGATAGCTATAGGGTGTGGGAAACCAATCAAAGACAATGCGAAGACAATCAATGGCAGATGGATCATACTCAACATCTCTGAAGATGGTAGTGGCCAAATAATTGCAGAAAGAAGAGACTCACGAGCGTATATAAATGAGGTGAAGTGGCATAGTAATGGTGATATAATTGCTGTAGGTTCTGGTGATAAGAAGCTTTGTGTTTATCAGCTCACAACCCAAACAAAACCAGCTGTCAATAATATATCTCTTCTATCAATAATTGACTTGTCTTCAGTACCCATAAACTTTGACTTTAGTCAAGATGGCAAGTATTTGCGAACATCTACCGAATCAAATGAATTATTGTTTCATGAAGCAGGTCCTGGTTTGCTAATCAAAGAGCCCAGTAAACTCAAAGACTGTCAATGGGAGACTCAAACTTGTATATTTGGATGGAATGTTCAAGGAGTGCGGAGAGAAAATGAACCAGATGTACAATCTCTTGACTGTTCAGCACAAGATTCATCAATGGTGTCAGGTGATAGCCTTGGGCGAATAAAGATGCATCAATACCCATGTACCACTTCTGCTGCACAATTCATAACCTACCCGGCGCATCTCGGGCCTGTTGCCAACACTCGATTCCTTCCTGGAGGGTATGTTGTTTCGTCTGGTGTTGTGGATAATACAATAATGATTTGGAGACAAGACATTGATGATCGAGGTGATTTTGTGACATCATCATCTTCGTTTGATCCAAACGAGAATAAAGTATGCAACTCTGTTATCTATGACGAAAGTGGAGACAAGGTCATATACACATCATCAGGCAACTGCATCATCTTTGATAAGCAAACAAATCAGGTCGTTGATAAATTTCCTCATGAGACCACAGTATCGGCCATTTGTAGTTCTCATTCAAGGCAATTGATAGCATCTGGTGATACAAGCGCCATGAAAATATGGGACGCTCAGACGTGCAAACAAGTTGCTATACTATCCGATGATCGATGCCAAAAACAGAACATTTCTATACTCTCATTCTCTCCGGATGACAAGAAGCTTGTAAGTGTGGGTACTTTTGGGTGTGATCAGACTATTTGCATTTGGACGACGCAATCTGGAGACTGGAATGACGCACACTTGATACACTATACACTTGCTGGTCATGATAAGATACATTTTGCAGTCTTTGATACAAACAAGAGTCTTCTTGTAACTGGAGGTAATCAACACGTCAACTTTTGGTCCGAGCAGTCTGGCATATCAACACTCGATGTCAGTAGGGGTGATTTATCTCAAAACTGCACATCTGGTACATTTAACTGTGGAATTTCTTTGGATAACAAGCTCATTACTGGTACCAGCTGTGGTTCATTTGTAATTTGGGAAGATAAGAAGATTGTTCAGGAAGTACAGTCTCATAGCGGTAGTATAGTAACCTTGTGTAAAAGCCCGGAGGGATTCATCTCTTCATGTTCAAAGGGAATAATCATCCTGTGGTCGTCGGCAAATATACAAAAGATTGCATCTTTTAATATTGCATCATCACAGTCTCCTTCTAAAGTGCAATTATCAATTTACTCCATTGATATGTTTCCAAATACAAGTAATAGCTCCACAATGAAAATCTTAGCCAGGATGGAATCAACGGATGTCTTGGAGATACCAACTGTAACTGGGTGTATATCGTTGTTGGTCAAAGGAAGTGGCAATAAAGCAGAAGTCCCGACGGTAGAAAATCGTACTATGATTGTTGAGAAGAAGTAGACGAAGATCGGTCACGGTGGGTGACGATAACCAATACAACAAATGTCTAAATTATAATACATTCACTTCGACACACGCCTTCCTTGGTTTCACAATCCATGTCAACGCTACACTAAATTTATACATCCTCTACACCGAAAATATACATAGAACTCAAACAATCGAGTCCTCCGCCGCAGCCAGCAGAGCCGAGGCAGTATTTCCCCGTGATTGTCCTCTTCTATTACTACCCCTTCTTCTAGTGCGTATCCGTCTACCTAAACTACTCAAGGCCATCGAGCGGAATGCCCGAGCTTCCTCAGCATGTTGACGTGCCATCTGTTGGATATTAACAGGTTGATCAAACCCCTCCATTAAATCATGATTACACAATGGACACCTTGTGTGATGTTCAGTCCATGAATTTAAACATGAAGTGTGATATATATGGTCACATGGTAATCGTGTCACCTTCTCCCCTAGTTCATATTCACATAAACATATGCTACAACTTGGTTCCTCGTCATCTAATGATGCTATTAATCCATTTGCTTGTTTCTGTTCCTCTATATCTATCTGTTCATGTTCTAATGTTCCATAATCTCTACTAGAACTGCCTCCTCCACCACCACCATCTAATGTACCACTACTATTTGCTCGTTCAATTATTGCTTCTAAGCTACTCCTACTTGTACTAACAGCCAACTTTGTATTCTCTTCAATATTATCCCCTTTACCCCAATCGTATGTTTTCCATTTGGATTTAGCTTCAGGTGTAACACCCGGTCCTTCATCATCTGTATTGTTAGAATTACGATTATATCCACCATTTTGTGTATTCTCAAATGCTTGTCTTTGACTTTCTAATATGGCTAGTGCCAATTGTGCCTGGAAGGACATTAATCCCAAGTCTTTGAGCATAAGATGTGCGTATATGATATTAATGTTTTATGAGTGAGAGATATTGCAACAGACAATACACAATCACACACAATCTAGACAACAGAACAACTTACTTACCTGGATCATAATTAACTGCTGGATCTAATCCACTCTCTCTTCTATTATTAGCAGTTATAACAGTACCTTGTTGTTCATTTTCTTCCTCTTCAGCCAATCGTCTACTAATAAAGAAACGATATGTCCAAACACTACCCATAACACTTAAGAATATTAACTCTGGTTTCATTTCTATTAATGCCTCAATCCATAATCGTATTAAGAAGAATAATAGTAGTAGAGTGCAGGTTGATTGTCTTCTATGTTGTAATTCACGTTGTGTTTGTGCAGAAATTGTTGATGGTTGACGTATTAGTATGTTTGGTTGTAGTATATTATCATCTTCATCTTCGTCTGATGATGATGTAGTGAAATGTACAGTTGTTCTGGTAGTTGTTGCATTAGTTGTTTCCTGTAGCTGAGTATTATTGTCCTCATTTGCAAAGGAACTTTCAGCAGTTGCAGACTGTTGTTCTTGAGACTCTCCTCCTGTTGCTGTAGTATCATCCTGCTGCATAGATAGAGCTAATGCAGCTCGTAATTCCTCATCGTCATCTTCTTCATCCATATTGTTAGTATTACTATTATCACCCTCTTCTAGATTTAAATCATGTTCTTGGTTAGTGTTATTGTCATCAAGAATTACAATTCCATTTTGAATGTTTGTATTATTATCGCTGTCTTCATTCTGAGATACTCTTTCGTGATGTTGACGACGACTGGGTCTTAACATTCTGCTGAACATCTTCTTCTTCTATCGCACAAAGAGATTGCAATAGTGGTTCGGGTTAGAGAGCACAATGCCAAACACTATCGACATCGAGTACTGAGTACTAACTGCCTTGTCATGTGTTGCAAAAAATTAGGATGTGAAAGTTTTATAAACGATTGCATCAAACAAAGCATAATAATTATATCGTTACAAATGTTGCTTTAACATACAAGAAGTTCGATATCGAAGGAAGGAAAACTTTCAAAGGACATCGAGACCATATCTTTTACTCTACCGCCAAGGCCAAGTTTAATTACATATATATATATTATATACATACTGTCAATAATATTGAGCTGCTTGTTATTCATTGTTTGATATTCCTCACAGTATTGAGTGGGAGAGTGCAATTAGTCACCGCTTCATATAAGGTACGACTTTTAACAAAAATAATATAGTAAGATGGTGCCCTAAGGTCTCCTAAGGTGCCCTATAAAGATATAATATACGAAACATATCAGTTATATTATACTTAATCATGAAAATATGTGCAGCATGTTGCAATGAGTTACCGCAATCAAATTTTAGTAAGAAACAGTGGAAGTTAAAACAATACGAGAGAAGATGTACCGATTGTATTAATGCCAAACGAGAGTTGCAATTGAAACCACCACCTAGAACTATTAAAGAAGAGGATAAACCAACATGTTATATTTGTTTAGGTGATGGGCCAGATGAATCGGGTGGAGAGGTTGTGAGAAACTGTTCGTGTAGGGGTAGTGCTGGATTTGTACACCCATCATGTGCTGTCAAATATGCAGAACAAAAGTACGATAATCGAAAACAAGGTGATGAAGACCCATGGAGAATTTGCCCGAATTGCCATCAGGATTATATTGACGAATTAGCACTTCATCTAGCGAAGATGTTTGTTTCATTCATTGAGAAGAATCACCCACACAATCATACGTTGATTTTGAGAGCTCAGGTTACTAGACTTGAATCCCTCACAACAAAGATCCATAACCGTAGTTATACCCAAACAAAAGAGGCTGAGCAAGTTGCCAACTCTATTCTTCATAAAGTTGGGCAAATGAACTTGAGGCAAATCCAAATAACATATCAAGACCGAATTTATGAAGCTTATGCATATGAAATACTTGGGTGTATGATTGTTGAAGAGGGAGTCAATGAGAGAGTCAAAAGAAAGCTCCCCAATGCATTAAGATATTTTGAGAAGAGTCTTGAAGTGTCCACGGCAAATAACTTTGACCATGGTATTATGAGAGCAAAAGGGCTGATTCGTATGGTGAATTCTAAGCTGTCTGGCCAAGTTAATGATGATAGTTTGAAGAGTCACAAACTGATGTATGAGCAAAGGTTAAAATGGTCTGGTGAATCACATAATGATACAATTAAATCTGGCATGCACTATGCTAAAGAACTTAAGTGCAATCACTTTGGTGTAAAGGCGGAGCGGTTATTTATAGAATTATATGGAATTAGCGCACGCTATCATGGACTTGATCATGAGGTTACTAAAGATGTCAGTAGCAAGAGAGCTCATTATATGGTCCGAGTAGTATCTGTTTCATCAAACGAAGCTGGAAGATTTCAGTCTACTCGGGCTCTTTCGACTCAAGATTATTACAATGATAATGCTGTGTTCTATCAACTTCGGCAGTACAATGATGAAAGCTTTGAAAGATGTGTCGTCAAGGGGCCTCTTCTTTACAGTGGCGGTCCCATATCAAACAATGAGATATCTCTTTCCAGTGATGAAGTAATCTTTGCCCTAGGAACACCCGTTACATGCCACGGCTTGGAACGTGTAGATATTATTGGACAGCTTGGAGATGTAAGATCTTGGAATAGTGAAAGTAAATGTTATACAATCCACTGGGAAGATGAAAGTATTGACCCCTGTGAAGTGCACCAAAGCAATGTTCGTGTTCCAAATTGCGTTTGTGATCAATGCATGGGGAAGGGCGATCCATTTGGGGAATGTCCATTGAATATGAAGTAACAAAACTGACACTCATACCATAATATCTTTTGCTAATCAGAAATTATCATGCTATACTATCTCTCTGGTCTTCTTCTTCTTACGGCTCCCTTTACTCTGTGAAGTCGACTTTGTAGACTTACTCTTTCCAGATGATTTGCTCTTACCTCCAGCGGTTGACTTGGTACCCTTGCTCTTGCCAGCAGTACTGACAGTATTACTTTCAGCTTCCCTCCTCGTTTCTAACACTTTGGATATACTCGTCAGCAAGCCACTTCTGACTTTATTATCTTTCAGTTCAAGATGTTGAAGAGTATCATTATCTTCCTTTAGGACGGTAATTAGAGCCTGAGCCGCATTAGAAGTGATTTGATTGTCTTCGAGGTTGATTGAAGTCAGTGTTGTATTGGTCTTAAGGGCATCTTTCAATTCAGAAGCGCCGTCATTACCAATCTTACAGTTTACTAGTGAAAGAGTCGTCACATACTTGTTCGATGCACTCAGTGCCTTAAATAATGATGATTCATTCTCCCGACCTAGCTCTTTTCCATCCAAGTCTACCTTCTTCAGGCTTTTGTCGTTGGCTACGACTCTGTCAATCAACGCATCAACACTACCTGTACCATCACTAGCATCGTCATTATCATCTTCTGCGCTTGCCTTATTGCCGTCAACATAATACTGTTTTTGAGCCTCCAATATGCGCTTGTTCTTCTCGTTCCATGGGATAGTAGTATCTTTCATTATTGCCATGACGGCAGCTCGTTTGGCCAACTCAGCATCAGTTTCCTCGGGTATTTCATGGCACGGTGGCTTACTTAAATCAACTTTCGCAGAACTCTTGGAAGAAGAAGCTGCTCTACTCATTGCTGAACTTTTGGCAGATGACGCTCTGCTCCCAGAGACTCCCGAGCTTTGCGCAGATGAAGCTCTACTTGAAACAGCTGACGAACCCCTGCTACCAGAGACAGTTGACTGAGCCTGGCTGTTACTCGCACCAGTAGATCTTGAGATAGCCGAGCTTGCCCTGCTAGACTGACCAGAAGCTGATGTTGCTCTGCTTCTAGCAGCACTTCCAGAAACACTAGTAGCTTGACTACGACTTGCGTTAGATCTTGAGGAAGCTCTGCTGCCTGAGACTGTAGATTGCCCACTTCTTCTACTTCCAGATGCAGACGTGGCCTTGCTTTGACTAGCTGCTGATCTTGAGGCTGCCGAGCTTTTCGACTGGCCTGAAGCTGATGTTGCTCTACTTCTTCCAGAGATTGATGTCGCCTGACTTTGACCAAACGACGTTGCACGACTTCTGCTCTCTGATCTTGACATTGACACAGATCCAGCCTCCGAAACTGTTATGTTTTCAAATCGCTGCTCGTTGATTGCATCAATTTCTTCCATTAGTCTATCGTCGATATGATTTCCCATCAATTCAATATAGCACACAGTTGTGTTTGTGTCTAGAGTGCCTAGCAAATACTCACAACCTTCTGAAGTGATTTGGTTATCACTTAATATCACTTCTTCAATCGTTGTGTTATCTGTAAGTGCTAGTGACAACGATGCAACCAAGGTGTCCTCGATATCATTGTTGATGAGTGATATCTTTCTCACAACAGTATTTTGAGCAAGGTAATCAAACAATAACTCTGTTTCATTCGATGCGCCTAACTGTCTGTTATCGAGAATAATTTCTGTCAATGTTGGGTCATTAGTCTGTACTCGTTCGAGTATCTCATCCAAGGGGATTTCTTCATTCATAGATGAAGATCCAGCGTATGAGTTTTGACGTTCAGATAGTAGTTGGTCAATTTCATCTAGTAATTGATCATCGATTTGATTGCCATCCAAATCAATGTTTGTAATAGTCTGGTTGCTTTCCAGAGTACCGAGCAAGTATTCACATCCCTCAGATGTAATATTATTGTCCCTTAGTGATATTGATATGATGCTCTTGTTTTCTACAAGCGCCAGTGATAGTACACTTACTAAAGTGTCATCCATTTCACAACCATCCATATTTACGTGTTCAACATGAGTATTACTTGCTAATGCGTCAATCAAGGCCTCTGTCTGAGTACTTTCAACAAGATTGATACCATTGAGAGTGAGTTCTGTTACATCAGACGAGTCCGATGCAATACATTCAACCAGGCTAGGTCTTCGTTCTAACATCATGGTGTTGAACTCTTCAAGTAGGTCAGGATCGACGTTGTTACCAAAGAGATTAATGTCCATCAATGTTTTGTTTGTTTCGAATATACCAAACAAATACTCTGCTCCCTCTGATGATATGACATTCTCTGCCAAATTGAGGCGACTAACAGCTGTGTTGTCCACTAAAGCTAATGATATCGATGATATACATTCATCGTCAAGTTCATTTCGAGTGAGATCGATTGTTGTGACATGGTTGTTGTTGGCTAGCACATCAAACATGGAGAGAATATCTTCACGCAATCCAAGGTCCATACCACCAAAGTTTATCTCTGTTAGTGTTGGATCGTCTTGGCCTACTCTCTCCATCAATTCTGTAACATACAAATCTGCTCGAGGTTCCAAAAGTGTACGAACCTCATCAACTAAACCAGGATCAAGGTCTATGTTGCCAGCAAGATCCAAGTAGACAATTGATTCATTACTTTCCAATGTTGGAATCAAGTATTCTACTCCCTCTGAGGTGATATCATTGTCTGATAACCAGACATGTGTAATACCTGTATTCTCTCCCAGAGCAAGTGATAACGAGGAAGCATCTTCATCAACCATGCCACAATTTCGAAGTGAAAGACGTTCGACCTGCGTATTACTAGCTATAGCATTCCATAAGTCCTCACTTGTGTAGTCATGTCCATTGAGTACTGACTTATCAAGAACTGCGTACTTGAGTAATGGATCATCGGCAAGGAGACGCTCAACAATGTCGTCCAATTGATTCATCTGCTCGTCTGCTGAGAGGGGAGCAAGACTCATCAACGATTTATCATAATAGGAAGCTTCTAGATTGGTAAAGTGAGATGCTTCAAAGCCCATTGATTGAACAGAAAGTCTTCTAGATTGCTTCAGCTGAGCCGATGAAGCAGCTTCTGATTGTTCAACTGAAAACATGCTACTGGGATCTTGTGATATGGCTGCAGATTCGGCGTAAGACTCTTCCTCATAGTTGGATTCTTCTTCTTCAACATAGTTGGACTGTTCTTCATATGTTTCAGATGGTGGTTCATCATACTCACTGTAGACGCTTTGTGAAGGAGCTTCTGATACAAATACAGACTCATCCTGAGGAAGGTCGTCTTGTGTGCCAGCAGTGTTCGTTGCACTGTCGTCGCTACTACTGCTGCTAAAACTACTATCGTCGTCATCATCAGACCCTTCTGTAACCTTTTCAAGAGGCTCACCCATTGCAGTTGGCAGATTTTGTAAAAATGGATCAACAACATGTTTATCTTCAGGCCCTTGTGGCTGATAACCATCCTCCTCGTCATCATACCATCGCAACCGCTTCTCCCTTTGCTCAGCTTGGAGTTTCCTAAATTGCTTCAACTTGATGCAGAAACAGACGCAGAACGCACATATAGCCAACCCTACTCCCGATGCAACACCAGCAATTATATATGTATTTGCACTATTGTCGGGATAAATAATAATTGGTTCTGGCTCAGGCGTGGGTGATGTAGTCGGCTCTGTATTGGGCCAATCAATATTCGATGCTGAGACGTCACTTAAATCATCCCAGAACTTTGATGTAGTTTGGGGATGTTGGATATGCTTCGGGCTTGTGAAGATTTCAACAATTGTATTGCCAAAAGACTCCACCCAGGATTTGACATAGACAGACCAATCTCTCATTCCTTCAGGTGGTGGCGGACCATAACTAATTGTGACATTTGTGATTACTTGTAGTACTGGTTTGGGATCTCCAATCATGATTGCATCCGACTCAAAGCTTGAATCAGCTTCATAATCTTCAGGATTTGGAATCTGGTAATCTGTTACAACATCGACGACTTTTACATTCACAGTATTGAGGCGAGGTACGAGCATGTCATACATGAGTCCTTCATATATCTTTTGCTCATCATTGGTCATATTAACACCGTCTGGAACACCGGTTAGGAAAACATTGATGGGCACAATTAGTGTCTCGGTTAACACAATCGGGGCAGGCGTTGGTTGATCTGACATTGAATCGAGTTGATTTCCTATCACGGTTGGAGGTGGAGTCGGTTGCTGCTGACCTGGGAATGCAACAAATGGAGGCTCAGCCTCAGCATGCGATCCAAACTGAAGTCCAAGCAAGGCCATCACCTTCTCGAAAGACCGAAGTCGATCGTCCATATCAGTAATAGGTCTATCTGAACAACCATCCTCATGACATCCAAGGAGATGAATTCTTGTCACGGCAGCAAAGAAGTCTGTTCCAACTAAATCTTCGTTGACATATCTTGTGAGTTCATCCATGTAATTGAACCCATTCTTGTTGTACTTTTGAACATTATCCATCCAGTGATACATACCCGATATCCAACGAAGAGAAATAGACTCTAGTCCGGTACAGATCTGACCAGGGTCAAGGCATAAATCAATATCAGGAAACATTGCATTCTCTGCGCCCTCTCTGTCTGCCTTGGCTTTGCCTAAATGGTAGTTCAGTTTGCCAAGTATGCATGTTCCCTTGACACTTAAGCTGCCTCTTCCCCACCAGCAGCATCCTTCGACATCTGTCCTTCCGACGGCGTTGGGTGTTGGAGTTCGATCAACCTCTCTTCCAACCATGGCATCCCAGAATCCCGAAGTTCCATACATCTCCTTCGAGCCGCAGTAAAATGGTCCAGGAGCACCTGCCCAATGACCTCGACTAGTTCCATGTGCTTCCATATTGGCTAGTTTCTCGACATTTAATTGTGTAGTACAGTCATACTTCATATCTTCCGGTGCTTCACATTGTTCATTCTGATAACTCCTACCGTTCTGTCCGCATGCATTACTAATAGGGAAGCGATGTATATCTTTTCCATCGTCGAGACCAATACCGTCTGAGTCATCATTTGGTAGGTATTCAATATTTGTTTCATCGCATGCATCGTGGATGATTGAATCGACCATACTCATGGCAAGGTAGGCGGCAACATTGACTAATCCATAGACCAAGGAAGATTCAACACGCTCAGTGGCACCAAGAGCAACTTCATCAAAGGCTGCAGTATTCTGTAATCGACGTTGAGGTTCACCATTGGTGGCCGTGCCTGCTGTTCCAGCACTGTCCAACTCGTCTTCAGTCATAATCTCTTGACCAGAGCCAAGGAAGAACATGGTTCCATCGACGCCTTGAGTTGCCATTGTTTTCAAAGCATCGTAGAAGTGACGATATCGATACGTATAACTCGGAAAGGTACGTTTATCCCAAGTTCGATAGACGAATACCCCTCGTGTAAAGGCTCCTGCGCCACCTCCACCGGATATCAACTCTCCTTCTTCTGCCCTGTTTAGATGATCTAAAACAGCACTAACGACATATTCATCTTCTCTTAGTTGAACTTGTGATGGACCCTTAGGAGCTGGGGCTGGCAAAGCAACGACAGTTCCATCCTCATCTGTTGCAATTGTTCGACAATCAAAGTTGGTCTCTTCCAATTTACGATTGATTGCGTCTAATAAGGGTGTATCTAGATTCTCCATCAAGTCACCACTCATTTCCCAAACGAAGAGACCTCCTAGGAAATTCATATTGACATAGTCAGCCTTATCACAGACGGCTTGTTGGTCGTCATACGTGACTGTCGGTGTGTTGAGGTAAAGTTGAGTTGTGGCGAGTGAAGTTCAAAGTGTGTGTAGATATACATTTACATCACACACAGTATTACTCACCTAATCCAGTACCATCCTTAAAGTATGCATACTGTGTCTTTGTAGGTTCATGACGTTTCGATACCATCGACCCTTTACTCAACTTGTTTAAGATGT
>Ga0075439_15935_pt1 | contig 43523 bp, 40 predicted proteins | sample MintriSingleCell_FD_74264 | JGI IMG/M metagenome (GOLD analysis project Ga0075439, IMG submission 74264) | Marine eukaryotic communities from Monterey Bay, USA to study complex ecological interactions - Minidiscus trioculatus JGI Plate_4_G5... | ecosystem: Environmental > Aquatic > Marine >... | reverse complement strand
TATAGTTCAATCCTGCTGACATAAGTTTCAACCCTTTCGCTCAGAACATGAGGTACATGGAAGAAGGCGAACTATTCAATGGAAGACTTGCAATGCTTGCAATCACCGGCTTTGCTATTCAGGAGAGTTTCTTGAATAGTGCTGTTGTTGATCAGATCCCAATCTTCTTCAAGCCAATGAATGTCGTCTTTGAGCAGCTTATGAATGCTCAGTAGATGTTGAAAGAGTCTGATTGTATGTTTTGTGCTTTGTATGATTAGGGAGAGGGAGAAGTATCTTATGTAATGAACTAGTAAATTAATGAACTTGTAGAGAATACAATGCTATATTGACTTGTCGGCGAGGATGGCCTTTCCCTTAGATTAATGAATATGTGCACTACACTAATTGCATGCCCTTCTCTTGTTTAAGAGATCTTTTTGAGCGGTATCCTTTCTTTCCAAGTGAACTACAGGAGACGATAATGGATGATGTAGTTGATGTAGTACTTTATCCTTACCTATTGGCACCAACTATGCTTCTTCTTTACTATATGTTCATATTGAGAGGGGGGTGTATCTCATTCTTTCACCTACGATATCTTCCCATCAAGCAAGATCAGTATCTTACATCGATTATGCATTGTCAATGTCAATGGCAAGATATATGTTTGAGTATGATGCATTGGTAGTCAAGATGCTCAGGGCCTTATCATCGTGGTCTCACAAATTAAAACACTATACGAATACAAAGCAAAAAATAATCAAATATTATGAGTATGACAATGACAAACCGTTCTCCAAAGAAGATATTGATAGTAACAGGGGATTGTCCATCACATCCTTATGCATGTTGTAAACTTGCAACTGTCTTAGCTGAACATCATCATGAGGTGACATTGGCAGGGCCTAATGTATATCACTCGATAGATTACAATCTGAAATGAAAGTGTATCATAACTCTGCCAATTCAAAGAATAAGATCAAGGTCGAAAGTATTGGAAACGTATCTACAGTGGTTCATTGCAATGTGAGACCAGTAATCAATCCACAGGAGTACTCTCCTTTTCAGATAATCTACAATACAATATTCAATCGAATCTATAATCCTTTCGGCATTGCAGATCTATTTGAACAAGTAATGGATGATCAGATAGGTACATATGACAACTTAAAAAGGACGATTCCAAACTATGATCTCGTTTATGCCGTCCATAGTTGTGCGGCAACAGTATGTGACGCCGCAGAAGCTCTGCAACAGGAAGATCCAACGATATCGGTACCACCATGTGTTATCTTCTCTTCTTTGCCATATGAGTCAAGTTTCATTTACAATGGATTGTGGAACAAACCCCGATCATTAGTGGCTTTGCCACATGTTGCCACATATTCTTGGCCAAAGAACGCATTGAAAAGTTCCAAGGGCTTTGTTCGGGGTATCTTTGCATATCTCGTCCACTTATCACACAGAGCGAGCTTGGAAGAAAGCAGGCAAAAGAAACGATATACGACGTGCAGAACGAGGACTGCTACCAGTATTTGAAGGCAACAGATACTATTGGAAGGCTTACCCGGTGCTATCTCTTGGTGGTGTTGATCCGTACATGGTTGACGGTGATATCATTGCCGATAATGCCACTGTAGTTGGCTCAATCAGATCTACTGAGACCTCCGACTTGAAACGATTGTATGATTGGCTAATCAGGACTAGAGTAGACAAGGTCGTGTATGCAAGTTTTGGTACGGGCACTCAGTTGTCTGAGGAAGAGGTTTCTAATCTAGCCAAGTTGGCTTTATCATTAAAGGATACAAGATACAGTCTTCTCTTGGGTTTACAAAAGAGTGAGCAAGGACGACTTCGGCATGTATTTGATAGGATACTTGGCCCAGTAGACAGAGTCGGGTTGGGATTCTGCGAGTATCTATCAGGAAAGTTTCGTATTGACGATAATGTCCCCCAAGAGAATCTTCTCCTTAGTAAGAAGGTTGATCTATTCATATCTCACCTTGGGTTTGGAGGCTTTATCGAAGGAAAGTCTGCGTTTGTGTTGTTTTGTCGTTTGTTATATGTAGTGTGTTCAAAATGAAGTCCTGGTGACTTGCTATTCTATCTGCCTTATTCGTTGCCCTTGTGACCTATAACTAACATATGTTACAACCGTCTTTCTTTTGTCTTTGTAAAACGCTACTACGCTCATCTTCCAGGAGTGAATGGAGGCGTACCATTCGTTTGTTACCCTAGTGGATGTGATCAGTGGTTCAATGTCGAGCGAGTAGTGGATGCTGGTATAGGTGTAAAAGCCAAGCCACAGATGAAAGATCTGGATGAGACGGTCTTTGGCGCACTCCATTGAAGCACAGATCATATGAGCTAGCAACTAAAGCTGCAAAGTTCAATAGCAATAAGATCATTCTTGACATGGCTGATGACCTGTGTGATGGAGCAACTGAAACCTCTGATGCTGATAGTTTGTAAATGTAATGTTACCTACACTGTAAAGTAAACTATAATCTTTATATTTACTCCTGACGAGCCCCCAAATGAACAAAATTACTTGGAAGGATACATTTCCTTCATTTCAGCCAATCTACCAAGGAATTAGAAGTCCATCCTCACAGTTGATGAAAGCTCCGGTAGTGTCCATACCATTCTTGATAGTTTCATATAGCACACGTTTAGCACCAACACTAGGGTCAACAGCTCCCTCAACTTCCCAAATAGCTTCATATTTCTTTGTCATCTCAGTTTTGTTAAATCCAGGATGTAATAACAAGACGGAATATCCCATATCTTTCACTTCCTCACTAAGTAACTTCTGTGCCATGTTACATGCTGCTCGGCTCATATGATGTCCATAATCTCCTCCAGTATCCTTATTTTGAGTAGAACGCCATTCAGCACTTCCAGCTTGAGAGGTAATTGTCACTAGCTTGGCCCCCTCTGCTAATGCCTTGGCATTGATTAAGGCATTATTCATCCTTAATGGTCCAACGGCACAGATATCAATTTGCTTTAATTCTTCTGCAAAGTTTAATGAGTTCTCTTTGACAAGCTAGTATTTTGTACATATGAAATGATATTGAGAGCATAAAAATGGAAAAATGAGAAACATTTGGGATACTATGAAGTCAGCAATTATAGTCATACAATGAATATACTATACAAAGCGCACATACTAGCATATGAACATAAAAAGGTACTTATATACTCACCTCACAAGGTCCATAGAAGTAGCCAGCGTTGTTAATAACAACATCGATAGCGCCACCATCATTCTTAACCCTCTTGGCAGCCTTCGTAACAGCCTCATCATCACTAACATCAACACCATCATATACATTCCATTGTCCAACCAAGTTACTCAATTCCTTAGTACTAGATCGACAAACGACAATAGCAGTGGCACCAATGGCAACTAATTCTTTTACAATTGCTAATCCTAATCCGCGATTACCCCCCGTTACCAAGACACGTTTACCTGATAAGTCACCACCATCATATACACTATTAATATCAAGATAACGTTGATTATTTTCTTCTTTAGCATTTGCAAATCGTTGTGTTTGATCAGCTATTGAATATGTACCTCCACGTGTTTCGTAGATGATGATAATATAGATTGTGTAGAGAAAGCAAGGGCTCTTTGAGAACCTAATAGTAGGACGGCGCGTGATAGGATGGTTGACTTCATTGCAAAGCTCTTCTTTGAAGATTATGAGCAAAGATTTGGTAATGATTTTTAATCCACTGACGACAATCGATAAACGGCTACTTTCTTCGTATTTAGCGATTAGCCACACAATCAAAGCGTAGTAGTGCGATAGTAGAGGCTGTCGTTTATGGGCGATTATTGAGGCGTATTGGTATTAATAGGTTTGTAGATAAAAGGACAATCTATGAATTAATAGGGTTTACTGACGAGAAGTTTTCAATTTCATTATACAGGTATCTAATTTCAATTGCAAAATTATGTGCACACATCAACCATTGCAATACAATACACACCAACTACGGCAAAGACATCGCCCTAGACGTCATAAAAGTATCAAAATATCTGCATCAATGCTCTCTATGCAAAGAATATTTCCATTGATTGCTTATTTATGGAGCACTATACTGATATATCAAAAGTGCTCACATGATGTGCACAAAAATATTATGCACCATCCATCTGCACAAATATCTACTGTGGTAGTAGATGCATTTAGTATTAATGGTATTGGACCAATAATAACAGAACGGAATCAATATCCTACATCTTCAAGAGATATTTCAGAGAGAATATCCATACTGTATCCTGAATTATTTTATAAGCAGATAAATTATGTTCCCTGTAATAGAAAATACAAGAGTTCTGCATCATGTTCAACTCTATTACAATCAACAATTAGTGACACTGAAACAATATCAACAGCGGTAACACCAATTATTAGCTCAACTAATGATAGCAATCAACTCATTAATGGGATACCAAATGGTATGTTGGATGTCACTACAGTAAATGGGGTAGTGAATGAAAATGTAAATGGACATTCACAGAACGATAACAATGTTGATACAATCAGTATAAATGGGGATAATAATACAAATAAAGTTGGGAAGAATGATACTATGCCAGAGGTACCAATACCCACAGCTAATGGGGGATACTCACATACTACCACATCAAGAGCTAAAATATCAGCCGCCAATAAGGGTAAAACTCCCTGGAATAAGGGCAAGGCAAGGTCTGAGGAGACTAGGAAGAAAATAGCAGAAGGAGTACGTCGGCGTAATCGTGAACGTTTCCTGGCAAAACTGAAAGAAGATGGAACAACTGAAGAGGAATATGAGGAACGAAAAAAGGAAGAACGGCGGAAGAAGGATGCTGAACGACGTTCACGTCGAACTGCCAAAGGTGGATATACGCCAACCAAGGAGACGAAAGAAAAGATATCCAAAATATTAACCGAGAAGTATGCCAGTGGGCAAATTAAACGCAAGCCACGTGATCCAAGTACGATACGAAGAGGATTCAAGCATACCGAGGAGACTAAAGCAAAGATACGTGCATCTCTCAAAGCAAAATGGGCTAACGATACAGAGTATAGAGAATTAATGACAAACAAAACAGTTGCATCTGGTCAAGTTGGAAAATCAGTACGGAAACGTATATCAGAATCACTTAAAAAGCGTTGGGAGGACCCTGAATTTCGTGCACATATGATGGAAAAGTTTGCCAATCGTAAGTCTCAGCAGGGTGATAAGCGCGACGAGTCACATCGGCGTAAGATCAGTGTTGCCATGAAACGCAAGTGGGCCGATGAGGAGTATAGAAAACGAGCAACAGCAGGTATGGCCAAGGGACGGGAAAGAGATTATGGGCAGGTTAAGGAGGTAAAGCCAGTGAAACGAGTGAGCCAATTAAAGTCTTTAGAGCCAATGCAACCTATAGCACCAGTTGCGTCGAGAGGTAAGAAGAAGAAGACGAAACACTTAAAGTCGTCATTTTCAACTGCAAAGAAGAAGATAACAATATCAAGGCTGTAAAGGCAATGTCTCCTACATCAACCAAAAGTACTGATACCTCATCATCTGATAGGAAATCACAGACAACAACACCAGAGGATAAGTCAAAACAAGAGGAAGATGGCTCTATATCAAGATTACGAGAAGAACGAAGAGATTTATATGACTTGTTGTATGGAGATGAAGATGACGTTGGCAGAAGAGTGAATGGTGATAATGTAGATTTGCAGCCAGTATTGCCTGGGAATAAGGGGATACCGATTGGTTCGTCTTCCGTGTCAACCTTATTGGGAGGGGACGATGATGATTTAGATGACTTTGATCCTTATGGGTTGCAGACATAATAGACTCGAACTATACTAGCTAATGATTAAGTCGAGTTTAAAACAGATAAGTCAAGTTTTTCTTGCAATGTAGGAATCATGCATGATTGAAGACTAGCTAAACAAACACAACTTATCACACTTTAACACCCAAGCACCTAAACAGCAAAATGAAAGTCTACCTGGTTATCCACGAGCTACACCCAACCTACGGCATGTACATGAATAAGTCTCAATACAGCGAAGATGTTGAGACAATTAACTCTCAAGTGATTGGAGCGTATTTCTCGTACAATAAGGCTAAAGCTGAGGCGCGAAGATTCTTCTTCAATGAACGCAGCTTGACTCATAGTGACGATAGTGACTTGGATGCATTATTCTGCTATGACGGAGACGAGAACATCAGTACATTTATGGAAACAGTTGATGTTGTTGAGCAGACGGTTTCTGAATAAGAGTATAAGGCAATTAGATTAGAGTGTAAACATATTATGATGGGAAGAGAGAAAGATGATAAATGTGACAAAGAGATTAGCTGATAGTCGATTAGTATTTATTAACATATAAACCTACTTAGTTACATTATCTCTCCAACCTCTCACTAGATCAATCACTTTTGTACACATCTTGTGTCTCACCTACAGCCTTTTCCCTTCCTAATATACACCCTCACATACATCTTCACTTTCCTTCTTCCTCGTTTCTTACCATGGAGCATCACCCACAGCAGCACTTTCATATGAACTAGCCGCATACTTAATCTCACCTTCCTCATCATCACCAACATGATACTTATCAACATTGGGTTTATACTGCTTCGTTGGACGCCAGAATAGGCGTAATCGTATCTCCTCAAAGAATTGTGCACATATATTCATATCCTTTTCAATTGTCTGGTTAATACCATCCTGATTTTTCCTGCTCTTATTCTTACTACTAACACCTCCTCCTTTACCTCGATCACTAGATGATTGACTTTCACTCCAAGGGATATGATACTTATCACCAGTATAATTCTTAGTTTGGAAACAACACCAAAAAAACTTCCGTAACTTACGTTTTGGTTGTTCCACTTTCGTATCATGTTGTTCTCTCATATAATCTTTAGTTGATTCAGTTAAATATACATCACGTTCATAATTGGTATAAGAATCTTCAGTCTGTTCATCGGAATCGGCACGTCTCTTAAATCTTGAACATTGTGGATTACATGACCATTTAATACGCATACCTGTTAGTTGTGTAAATGTCTCATGATCAATAATATATAACATTGCTAGTAATAATAGTATTGATGATAATATACCCAAGGAGACATTTAAGAAGGTTGATGAACTTTTGTTATTATTTTGATTGTATAATTGTGTTGTTGTTGATTGACGTGATGTACTTGTGCAGGGATGGGTTAGTATACGGTTTAGAAGTGAGCGTTGTCTGTTGTTACCACCATTTGAGTTAAGATTTGTTGTGTGTGAATTACATGCATATGTGAGCCATCTAGTAGTAGAGGTTGATGTTGGGGTTCTACTTCGTATAATTCTGCTTTGTATTTGTGATTGTGTTGCAATTTTTTGATGTGATGATGCCGCCGATGACGATGCCAGGGTGAGTAGTAAGACGACCGCCACGGCGGTTAAGCGCTTCCCTATATTTCTTACGATCATTATTTGATGCTACTATGTGTTATAAGGTACCATTGACTCTGTTTAGCATTATTGCAATTTGCAAGTGGATGGAATATTACTTTCTTGTAAAGAAGAAAACCGAACTTAGACGGACGCCAGAGAGAATTACTATAGGCTGCTTTTATAGTAGTAATATTTCGCATATTCCGTCCAATACAAAAAACGAATACGCGTATAAACGAGGCCTTTAGATATGTAATTCGCATAGAAACAACCACACAATCTACTTTCCCTCCACCCCAAAATTAAGCTCTCGGAGAGCTTGATTGTACATTACTACATACTCTGTGTAGGTACCTTATATGATATAATTACAGTATATAGAGTACAACCAGGTATAACAAGGTAACCCAATACGTGTGTACCCAAAAGCAGCACAAGCATTGTATTGCATTGCATTGCATTGAATAAACACTTAAAACAATGAGGTCGATACCATCGACTTATAGTGATAACAGTTCATTAACATCTACTACTGATGTACGTCGGCCAAAGAATAGACATTATGTTAGTAAACGACAACCACAGTATACCTATTCTACCGAAGATGAAAGTACATATCATAACATGAGTAATACTGGTGATAATAGTAGTAGAGATGATCGAAATGAGCATAATTGTCGAGCAGATATATATAATGAGAATGGTAGCAGAGAGGAGAGTGTATGCAGAGACTATGCTTCTAGATCTTCCTCTCATTCGTCTAATGGAAGCCAAAATAGACATAGAAATCCTCGGCATAGAAGGAGCCGCCGAGATATGTCTTCACAACACTCAACATCTACTTCATCAATGAGTACTAACGCTACCTCAAACAACAACTGTATAAGTAATCAACAATTCTGGACAACACTCTCAATACACACAGCTTCAGCAGTAATGTCAACATCCTCAACCTCATCAATAATACCAAAACAATTAAAGATTGAAGCAGCTACAATTGCATCAACATCATTATTGCAACATACTACAAATCATAGCAGTAAGAAGAGACAAGAGAAGATTACAACACAAACCATTCGTAATGCCGCATCAAAAGCATCTATTGCTATATTATCAAACTGTGGCGACGGTAATAGTGAAATAAATATAGAGTTGGCCACTGTTATTGCTGGTGCTATATTGAAGGAGGGCAATCGAATGTTAAAAGAGATGAAGCAGGTAGATTGCACTGATGATAAGTCGGAAACTGGGCTATCTAAGAAGTCCTCGTTTACATCCTCAACTAGAGATTCAACGATATCAACAACTTTAGAAGGCGGTACAAGTTTACATCATCGTACACAAATGGAACCTACATCTCCACAGGATATAATACAAGATGATCAAACTATACAATCGATTTCAACGTCAAAGTTTGGCGGTGACAAGTATCAACAATTAAACCTACCTCCAAATATGGCAAAGATAAGTATGCAATAGATATCATTGATTCTGCAAGGTCGGTATCAGGAGAAGAGAGCAGTGTGCCAGCGGTCATAACTAGAAAGAGTAGAGTTAGTGTCAAGGATAGTTTGAGTGGTGGCAGTATAGGAAGTAAATACTCATCAAATAAGGACAAGAGACGTAGCGAAGCGTCATCCATACAATTTAATGCATCGAATCGTATGGAAGCTGTGGCAGCTGGGAGTACATCTTCATTGTCAGTATACACCGAGCCTCCAAAAGCATCTACAGAATTAAAAGATTGCAGTCAAAGTACGGCACATGATGATCCATCTCAAGTCACTACATATCAAGGAGATACGTCCTATCTTCAATCATCTGTTGATAGTATCTATTCATCTCAGAAGAATGGTAATGAACAGATGCAGCACATTCAACTACAGGAAGATGAGTCGGAAAGGAAGCATGCCAACTTTTTGGCAGCAATGGAAAAACTGCAGTCGAAGTTGGATATATTAGAACGTCGTGGTATACAGGATCAACACAATACAGCCACTACTACTGGATCCTTAACAAGAGATCAACTATTATCACTGGCAGCACACTCTTCTGAGCTACCTTCAGATCAGCATCAGTTACAACAACAATTGTCAATGGTAGCAAATCCAACAATGCATAACTTGTCAAGTACCGAGTCATTATCAATTCATGGACGATACTCTATACCACATTGTTCAACTAGTGTATTATCATCAATGAATAATAAACTGCAACCACAATCACATAACTATCATCAGCAACAACCACAACGGCCAATACGATCAGTACTGAGACAACCAACGAGATGTTTCCCAATTATTGAAGGGGAAGATCAAGAGTATGATGATGAAGACTTGCAAGAGTTCTGTAAAGACTTATACAATAACTTGGAAGAAGATGCTACCTGGGATGAAGATGCTTCGGTCTTCTTATCAGTAGGTGAGTGCCGTACAATGCATTGTGAAGATAACCGAGATAAGTGTATTGAAGGTTTACCAGAAAAGACTACAGAGGAGGCTATCGAGATTGTCCTTCTCAAAGACGGTAATCAACATGAACAATCATCTGAATCATTAAAGAATCGAGTCAAGGACTTCTTCCGTGGTCGACGATCGAAGAAGGTTACATTTGACGTCGACATAGACCCATCAACGAAGAACACATCGAATGGAAGATATACTCCTAGTAGCACTACGAGTACATCTTCTGCCCGTCGTCGTAGTCGTGCCCGAAAGTTGTTAAGAAGATTAAAATTACAACGGAGGAGGCTCATGACTGAACTTCGTAATTTGGGTAGGAGATATGCAAATGAGCCCAAGCCATCAAGAGTTCGAGAAGATGTTATAATGACTCGTACCGGAATGGATGCTCCTTCCCAGAGAGCTGAAGAGGGTAAGAAAGCCGACGACAACTCAGGCGACAACGATACTTCTGAAGATCAGAAGAGTATAGACCTGGATATAAGTAGAAGAAGTACACAGCAGTCTTTACCCAGTTCAGCTGACTCGCTTGCTCCTCAGATTCGATTCAAGAAATCTTCCAGCACAGACAGTACTAATACATCACAGGCCGTTTGTGAAACTTTAACAGAGAACATTACTACTAAAGATGAGAACAATACAGATGATAAGGTTTTGGTTGAGGCAATGGCAGTCGTTGCCGAGGCACGAAAGGGTGTAAGGCTTGCTGGCAATGCACCGGAGGAATCAAGTCATGATGAAGATGCCTCTCAGATATTGTTTTCGGACGAGGAGATAAGTTGTGGAGTTGAGACAGTGTTGAGCAAGAAGGACGTTGAGAGTGTATTAAGCACAAAGGAGGTTCAAAGTGTAGCATCTTCGAGCCTAAGTTTGTTTGGTTTCAACTTTGTATAATTAATCTGATTAAGTGACCAATGTTTCATACTTCATTAATAGTTTTTCACTGACGAAAACTACTTCTTCTCATCTTCTGATAATCCTAAGCTGTCGTAAGTATGTCCAGGTGGTAGAGCAAAACCATCAACACCTTCTGAGAATCTAACTACAACATTTTGAGTTGGAATATCAGCAGCTTTTGCAGTCTCGTTGTTGGTGATAGCTGTTTTGTAGCAAATTATGACAATGATGTGTATGTTAGGATAAATAATGTAAATAAATGTTCATATCATGTGTAATCGTATGGTTACCTTTTATAATTGCAGCGGCCACTTCTTTCCTAACCTTTTCGGTGCGGCATGCCTGTGATTATTATTATTTGTATAGTATAACATCAAGATTATTGATTGTGATGGATGTGAGATCCTACTATATGACAATGACACAAACATAATAATATTATTACACATCAAAACTTTGACTTTGATATATGCTTCATTCAATAATAAACTCTATGATGAGACATAGCCCCTACCTTTGGCAACCAAGTGACATGTACAAATGGCATTATCTATTTGATTGACGGCAACAGATAGAAGAGGTATTAGCCCAAGGACATCAAATTAGCCGATGTGATGTTCAGAGGGGAGAGTAGATGAAAAAGATACCGGGAGATAAAAATATCATTTCATCTCTCCAATTTGCCCTGCTCCAATCAATCAATAATCACTGCTACTCTTCTAATAATCTAATGAACATTGCAGAAGTTATATATTCTTAACTGTGTCTCGTCAGGCCGGCTAGGTCGGTGATTGGAAGGAGAAATATCATAGGATACCTTACCTTATTATTCTTTGTCATTGTTGACATTGACATCCTCTCTCCAACCAGTCTCTAATATAACACATCAGACTATACAATATTTATATACCGGAAGCAGTATCGATAGTATAATACATATACATCTCAATATTAAATATCTATCATTATGAAGATTCCAACGAATAATAATCAGCCGCCTAATGGAGGGGAGAGAAATATACCAAACATATTACTACCAAGTCGCGTTATCCCCGATGAGTCCGATTGGATACCAATTAATAATGATAACGAATGGCGGAGTGATGCTCAACCATATTATGCAAGAGCAACTTTTATGAAATTATGCCTTCCTGCCGTATTGTATTCATTGATATTAAATGTATCATTGAAGATGCTGAGTCTCGTACCCTTTACATCAAGACTAAATGTTCAGCGACTGCATACCAAAGATTGCTTTGTACTACCTTCAACCAATGGTGGTGATGAAACTACAAATCCAATTGCAATTTTAACAGGATCAAACACCGGTGTAGGATTTCAGACGGCAACAGCATTAGTAGAAAGAGGGTACAATGTTATACTAGCGTGTCGCTCACGAGAAAAAGGAGAGCATGCCGCAAAGAAGATTAATGATCAATCTAATGATCGCGGTGATTTATTGAAGCAATGTGGCAAAGCATCATTTCTTCATCCACTAGATTTATCAAGTTTTGCATCAGTTAGAGCATTTTGCAAAGTATACAGTGACAAGTATAGTACTCTCAATATACTTGTAAACAACGCTGGCATAAATTCTCAAGGTGATGTTACTGAAGATGGTCTAGAGATGTGCTTTCAAAGTAACTTCGTTGGACACTTCTTATTGACTCGTCTACTTCTCCCCCATCTTCTAAAAGCAAAGAACATATGTAATAACAATAAAGAGGAGGCAGGTAGAGTAGTCAATCTGTCGAGTGTAACACACCACTTTGCTCCTGCAAATGAAAGGTTGTATGATGATACAACAGATTCATCATCGTCAAAGGATCTTCCTCTAAATAATGGTATACATGATAAACATTTTTGGTTTGGGTCAGCAACACCGGGCTTGTCAAATGGTACATATCGAGAGTCAAAGCTTGCATCTATACTGTTCACAATGGAACTCAACAAACGATATGGTAGTCAAGGATTACGATCTGTGGCAGTCGATCCTGGTAGTGTAGCATCTGATATATGGAGAGACGAATCACAACTAATGCAAAATGCATACAAAATGGTATATCTAACGCCCAAGCAGGGCGCCAGTACATCTATTGCAGCATCAATCGGGATCATACCAAAAGACGCCTTTTATCTTCAACCTTATTTTCAATGGAGATTGAAAAAGGCACAATCAACAACTAGATGGCCATGGTACAAAGTACCAAACCCAATAACTGAGATGCTTGGAAAGTATATAGGATATGCAATAACAGACCCAAGACTACCAAATGATGGAAGTGGAGGACATAAAAGCTCAAACGCATTATGGAGTGTATGCGAAAAGATAACGTCTCAAGAGGAGTAGAGTATCGTGAGTATCGTGTGACATGATACTTTATTCATCTTTCCTAGATTACTTCTATCTAATACAATCAAACATTTATCAATTCAAAACTCCCCTTACTGTCCCGTGATCAATTTCTCAGCAGATAAGCTAGGCATAGCACCCTGAGATACCTAAGCAGCATTAAGTCTCTTGATGACCTTGCTAAATGCTGCCTGGAGTGCAGGATCGTTATTATCCCAGGCAATATCAAACTTGATAGCCTTCTTCCAGTTATCATCCAGATGAACGACATATGCTACATTACTTTTCACAGGATTGTTTTCATCTTTAAAGCCTCCCGTGACATTGATGACAATACTGGATACAACAGCAATAACGGAACGATTCGTGTCTACTGCCACAATAGGATTGGCAAAGAACAAACTATCCACCATTGTGCTCCAATTCTCATGAAGGATTGCCATGACTTCTTGATAAGATCCTTCACCCTGTCATGTGAGTATGGTGTGACCGATTGATGTGTATCAGATATGCATAAGAATGCAAAACATATGCCATTCGAACTTACCTTTGTACCGTCTGACAAGTCCCAAGATAGGTGATCAGAAAATAGCTTGGACAAAGTCTCGGTGTGGTTACTTTTAATAAATCCAGAAGAAAGGGCCTTCATGAAGTCATTTGCATACTTTAATCCTTCCTCAAGAGTAATACTAGGATGTTCATTTGGCTCAGGAGTCTTCTTACCAAGCTTCGTCATCGCCTTATCCATAGCCTTGAGCATGGTATCTTTGTTTGGATTCCACACCATACTCCAGCGAGTAATCTTCTTATCTTGGTTTAACTTGATGATCCAGACATTATCGTTTACAATGAGATTGTTTGAGTTCTCATCGTATAGTCCACCAGTGATGTTGAAAATTGCCTGACAGGCAATCACAATTCTTGTAAACAGAGTTGAAGTTGTAGAGTGGATGTATATTTGGTATCTTGAATGCAAGCATCACATAGTGAACAACCTACTGAGCTGTGACTTACCTTGATTGATCTGTATCAACACAAACGATGGGTGTCGAGAACACAAAAGTACCAATCAAAGTACCCCATTTGTTCTTGATAATGTCCATTAGCTCGGATGTATATCCTTCTCCTTCCGTACCTTTAAGTCAAAAGAAGTACAGACAGATTAAGTATGGAATGCTATAACCTAACAAAGAGATAAATACCGTACCTTCAGGCCAGCTCCAAGTGAGTTTATCAGCAAACAAGCCCTTCATTGTTTCACTGTGATTGTTATTAGCAAAGCCGGCTGTCCAACTAGCCAAGACTTTGTTTGCTATTTCATTCCCTTCTTCTTGTGTGATAGTCATGATGTTGATAGATTATTGTTGTGTTTGATACGAGATGAATGAATTATGAGAACAGTTGAGATCTTTGCTAAGCTCTGGAGAAGGTAGGCATAGTTATATGCATGCAGTGTGTAGAGTGTTGGGGCTAGTATGATTATTTTATGAGATACGTATCTTAGACATAAAGAGTCCAAAAAATAAATAACCAAGTTCAAATTATAGATACAGATCGAAGATGGCAGTGGCAGTGTGTGGTATATTATTTGTCCATAGCAGCAGCAGTAGAAGATATGTGATTGTCTGTATACACTAGAACTACATCATGGCAAGAAATATTATACGACAATGGTATACATCAAGTAATCCATCTCTTTTATTGCAATCCGAGAGTCGGTTATTATCTGCACTTGTGAAACATCCATTTCATAAACCATCAGAGACAAAAGGTCTAAACTGGTTAGAATTCAGGGCCAATGAAGATAAGAACCTAACACAACAGTTACCTTCTCTTGTATTAGCACATGGATTTGGTTCCGGTTCGGCATTCTTCTATCGCAATATTGATGATTTACTTAACAGTGGAAAGATATCACGTGTCATATGTGTAGATTGGATGGGAATGGGCGGTTCGCCTCGGCCGTCATGCTGGGAGAGCCCGGTGCGGTCTATATTCTCTTCTTCTCGGTTCTCGTTCTGCAACTCCAAGTTCTCTTCTGTTGAAGATGCTATAGACTTTTTCTTGGAGCCTATAGATATTCTTCTTCGTGATGACACACTCTTTGAGAAGAAAGAGCCTATATGGTTAGTCGGACATAGTCTAGGAGGTTATCTCGCATCGAAATATGCTATGCGATTATCATCAAACCAAATGAATACAATACCAAACTTAACCAAGTTAATATTGGCCTCTCCTGTCGGTTTTCAACCGCTACCAACAACAAACGAGAGGATTCAAACATCTGAGTTACCACCCACTATTCGATTAGTGGATGCTCTTTGGAGTTCAAACTTTACTCCGCAACAAATAGTTCGAATGCTTGGTTCAACACGAGGATTATCAACTGTCAAACGTGCCTTACATGGTCGAATACCTCAACTACAATCATCAGAGCTAGACTTACTTGCAGATTATTTATACCATATCACTGTTGCTCCGGCGTCGGGCGAGTATGCCATGAATTCTTTGTTAGAGCCGGCCGCAACAAAAGAAAGCATGGGAGTCTTTGCTCGTGAACCTCTAGGAGGAGGATCGATGGCTAATAGTATCTCAAAGCAAACCATACCATCGTTAAAGACAATACGAGTGTTATATGGCAGTAATGACTGGATGAGGTTCCATGAACAAGCAGCAAGACATGAAATGCAAAGAATACAATCAGAAATTCGAGCAGAAGTACAAATCATACCAAATGCAGGACATCATTTATACCTTGATAACTCTTCTTCTTTTGCTAAACATATATTGGATGACTGAAGGAAGAATGAATGTTACTTTATATGCTAACATCAGTCTCTAGTCATGTTTTCCTTTTATACCATCACCTTTTCCCATCAAAGCATATATAAGAGAAGATATCTTTGGTACATATAATGGAACTCGCTTTTGATATAATCGGTATTCTGGATATTTGGAGATTGATATTTGTTCTGTAAGCCAACCTGAGCCCTGAAACAGTAGACAGAGTAATATACAACCACCTATTGACCAGTTGATGAAATATCTCTCCTTCTGATGTTCATGCGCTGCCGCAACTGAAAATAGGTAGAACGAGATCCAAATCATCTGCTCTCCTGCATAAGCTGGCTTTCTAACAATACCAAAGAGACCAGATTGGCCTAGGCATATGTGCATACACGAGAGTTAGTAAGATAAATTTAAATTGGATAACTCAACAGTTGATCACAAGATAATAAACTTACAAAATCCATCGGTGTATTCCTTTAGAGAAGTACGAGAACTTAAACTTTTGACTGCATTTGCAAATCCTCCACCACTATCTTTCTCCACACTTCTTTTCCATTCTGCTTTCCTCTGTTGAAAGTTGTATTGTTGATTATCTGCTATAGTTTCTACAATCAAAGCAGACACAAACAGGAAGATTGCTATACCATCTATAATATTCAAAGTTGTATCTTCAGACCCATTAGAAGAACAGTGCATACTTTCCATTGCATAAGTCCAAGCAACTAATGATGGAGTTGCAATATACAGTAACAGGTAATTTTGGTATATGCTGATGAAGAATAGATTGAAGAGAATCATGACAAATTTGTTTTGCAATATTTTCCAATAGCCACCCAATACACCCTGTCGAATACATTCCCAACGATAATCTTCTTCTCCTCTCCATATAAGTGGGAATGAATATCCACCTCTTCTGTAGAAATTGTATGTTAATCTGATTGACCAAAGAGTAGACAAACATGCCATAACTAACGTTCGCCTATCGACAACAAACATCCAAGCATAAACTGCAGGAAGTATTGACCAAAGCTTATCAACTTGGCTTAAATTGCATGTCATCGTTGATGTGATAAATGTTACTGATAAAACAACATTACATGTTGCAATAGCGATATAATATGGATGATTAGTATCCCAAAGTAAAGATTCAAGTGAATGATTAATATTGCAAATATCCATGTTCAACAAGTTTGTTGTACTAATACATCAACTGAGTATCACTCATTGAATGATGACTTATATATGCGACAAGCTAAGAAGTTGCCCATGATAGATGATAGAAGCAACACTCTCATAAAGGATACCAAAAAAAGATACTAGCAGCAACCGGAGCAACAGCATTATCGAGAGAAGATCATGTTAGGTAGGTGATGTGTAGATAAGTTATAGTATGCATCTCCATAGGAAGAGTAGTATTTGGTAAGTACTGTCTATCTTATCACTTATTTGGTTACTAAATAGATAGCGAACTACATACTCCTACACACAAATCTTCTTTCTATGAACAACTTACATACTTTATTGACCATTCAGTCCATCAAAACTTCCTATCAGCTCCTCTTATGGACTTGGCGGTTGCATTGACGGATGAAGATTGGCCCAAGGCGTTGTACAAGCCTTCTCTCGATATAGAGTATTCAATGTCAAATTCTTCAAGTCTGATTCCACAAGCGCCATTCGTTCAGCATATGCTGATCCATAGTGATAGGATACCATTGGCAACTCTGATGACGAACCCTTCTTCTTCTTGTTTGATTGTTCAATCTCTTCCAACTCATCTTTAGCAATAGCCGTGGGATTCTTGGCTCCAGATATGACTGAAGCGCCAGAATAAGAAAAGTCACACCGTCTACTACTCACGGGAGATACACTCTTGAATAACTTCATCTTGATCCCAGTATGAAAGTACTTCTCCTCATCACCTCCTTCACCATTGCCTGATAGGTGCAAGGCGAGATATCCTAGAGGACTAAAGGCCTTGGCTGATAATGCCAGTGCTCGTTTTGAACTAATGGTTGGGCCCAATACCACTGGATCTTTATGGTTGGCGATTCTAAGGTGGCGGAGTTTTCCCTGACTCTCCAACTCAGCAAAGGTACGAGCAAAATCAATGTTGCCAACTCGGGGTGATGCCACACTCACAACAGTTACTGGAAGAGGAAGTGAAGGCGATGCAGCTGCATAGAATCCAAATAATGTCGCTAATGCTCCTCCTAAGGGAATCAGAAGTTAATTCCACACATTGGTCACAAGTATATCGAAGAAGAGAAGGTAGGGGGGTTAGTGTTTGTTAGTGGAACTGCAAAACCATATCATATCACAATTCAACTCAATCCACAGCCAAGTGAGTATGTCGTCTGTGCATACATTCATCACTGGTTTCACAATCAAAACATAGAATGCCCAGATCAAAGGGTGGTCTGTGACCATTGTGCACAATTAACTTCTACTTACCTAAGGAATGACCAGTGACATATAGTTTGAAGTTCCTTCGATTTGGAGACTCCTTATACAACTTCTGAACATGTTTCATAATTTCCACATACTTGCTAGGCTTTCCCTTCTTCCCCTCGGTAAACAAGTACTCATAGAAACCCTGATGTACGCCTACATCACCACCCACGGGCATACCATCAACTACTGTATCATTATACCTTTGTGGATTAGGTGCCTGTACAATACTAATCTTTGAATCTGTAATATAATCTGCTTTCGTTACTGATCCCCTGAATATCACAGTGATTCGTTCCTCGATTGGATTAACACCCACGGCATATACCAATTCTTCTGTACTCTTTACATCATTAACAGTGGTAATCATTGATGACATTGTCTCACCTCCCTCAGATTGTTTTACAGTTTCCTCACCCAATATATCCCCTACATTACCACAGAATAGTTCATCGAATGAAAATCCGCCCGCTAAGCATCCATCCCAATTCGTCATCCAACCAAACATACCATTATCATCATTATCTTTCTTCTCTTGTGCCAACTTACTACCTTTTGCAGCAGCACTTTCACGTTGTCGTGCCAATAAACTTTCAAGTGCACTTAGTGTCGCTTCATGCTTACCATCGTCTAATATTTCTTTGAGCATTTCGCCTTCTTGTGTAATTATTGTAATTGCCGTATCCAATGGTAATGGTGTATCTAATATACGCATTGACGATGTAGGATTGTTTAATACACCATTTCGTGCCAAATCACGTAATTCCACTAATGTATATATCAAATTTGATAATTTAATCATTGTATCAGCCTCGGTGTATAACGGGGGAAATGTTAATGTACGTGTTTGTTTATTACTATTTCCATTGGACGTTGGTTCATCAAAGTTGAATGATCCTACACGGATTGGTTCTCCTAATCCTAATGGTGTCGAGGGATAAGCGGGAGGTATGGCCGCCGGTGGTCCAGTGTAATACTTGTTATCTACTTGTGAATCTACTTCTTCATCTGTTGCTGCTGCCTGGGGAGATGACGGTGGAGTGATGATTGCAGAAGATGTTTGCTGTACAATATTATCTTCCGTATTACTTTGTATTACTCCGGTAGTACCATCAGCTTCTTCTGTTGTAGACTTCTTCTTCTTTGATTTGAAGGATTTGCTCTTTAGGAACTTCATCTCTTGTATTGCAATTGTATATGCGGTTTTTATGTGAAAATGTTCTTTGCAATCAATATGTTTAGATGTATATTAGTTGCAAATGTTCTTTGTAGTCGATCGCTCCCGAGCCGAATTACTACACAAGATATGTAATTTGTAAAGTTAAAGATATGGTATAGGTATGCTCGATACAATTATTGATGCAACAGCTCCATTGCAGTACTTGCTTGCTACACAATTATTGGATTGCAACAGCTATCCTCGACTGGCGGCCGCCAATCATGTGAGTGAGAGTTGTGAGAAAGATTGACTTTAAGGGCCGGGCGTGGGCAAAATGCCCTGCGATAGGTTAAACCGGTACTCACACGTGTTTGTTGTGACAAATACAAATGCAAAGTTGTGAGATTTTGTGATTTTGTGTTCAATAGAATAAGGCTAAAATCAACCACATAGTCCAAATTATAGGAGGAGGTTATTAATAACGCTGTTATAGTTGTTTGGTCTGGATTGCTGGCGCTCATTGGAAGCTGCAATGTATCTAATGCTCGTATTAATTTTGTAGAATAATTTTTGAGATAGGGGGCTTGGTACAATATTAATCATATTGCAATTTTCTATAGGCAATTAGTAATTAATATTGTGTATTGATAATAACATGTCTCAATACCAAGGCGATGCAATAATAAGAACAACGACACCATTATCTGACGCGGGAGAATCAACCTGCGAGGGTGGTGGAAATAATAATAGCAGTAGTACAGAGGATACTTTGCAACAACAGCAGCAACAACAACAGATGAATAATAATGGTGGAGGAACATCAGCACAATCCTCAAATATCAATATCAATAATAATAATATGACAAAGGCTGCACATGATGCTATATTTGGTAGACCGGGTAGTACTGCTAGTCTTCGTACTACGCCACCGATTAGCAATGTAGCGTTGAGCAGTCATAGTCAGCATCTACTGACAACACAAGAAGATGTGAACAATGGGGACGAGCTTGATCGAACATGGCCAACTGCACGAAGTAGTCAAATTAGGGATGCAATTAATAGTCAACAACAACATCATGGTAATATACAAGGAGGCAATGGACGTTCACCTCGGTTGATACCACATTTACCACCCTCAAGTAATATACCACCAACTCATATTGGTGGGTCACTTGCTCAGCAACAACAACAACCGGTAGCACCACCCACGGCATTATCAATCATGAGAAGACGTCGTTCTAACAGTAATGAATTATCGAACAGTTTATCCAAATCTAAAAGTCGAGAAAAGATGAATCTATCCCGAAGTCGAGATCGATTAAGCTTATCAACGTCATCCGGTCGTAATAGAGAAGTTGAGAAGAAGAATGAAACTTTTACTTTGGATGGTGGCAGTGGTGGTAAGCCCCCCAAGAGTTCTACAACTGCTGCTGCATCTCAAGAGCAGCAGCAACAGAGACTACAAACACTACAGAATCAACAACAACAAATATATGACAGTATGATGGCAGCGGCTGCCGCGAATCAACAACAAACTGCCATGAGATACAACGCTTCATTACATTCCACCATTGGGGGATATCCAATGGGTACGCCTACACAATTAACACATCCCTCAGTTACCATGGAGTTGATTGCTCGTGATCGTGCTAGATGGGAAGCTGATTATTATAATAATCATAATCAAGGAGGTACTACTGCAATGGATTATGAATATAATATGGATTATGGTCGCTCTCGTCATCAGGGAAATGTTATGCAATCTCAGCAGCAAGGAAGTTACCAACCTGCTAGAAATCAACAACGGGGGACGACGTCATCATCCATGCCATATGTAGGAATAAGCTCAACCTCTCCTCAGAGGGGTAGAGTATTACAAGAACGAGACTACAAGAATGGTCGCGTATGGCAGGAAGATGATCATACCACCAGGACTTTTTCAAGCACCTCTCGTTCTCCCAAGCCTGAAAGGAAACAAAGTGGCAAAACGAGTAATCGAGAGAAGGATGAGCAAGAAGAACAAGTTGAGAATGATGTTGAATCTCCCAAGTTGCCACCGGTGCCTAAACTTCGCGAAGATAGTGACGCTCTTCATCCTCAGTACTCACAACAAGTTCCTCAGGGTCTTTTGCAGGGTCATCGAGGTGTTTCCCAAGGAAAAGGAAGAGATTCGTCAATGAATGAATATTCCCAATATCATCCCTCGGCAGGAATGATCCCTTCATCGTACTACCAAGCCAATCTCCCCTCAACTCCGGTTCGGAATAGGGAACGTCAGATGAGTGATATAAGTAGCGTTGCTGGTAGCGTGGGGGGTCCTGTACCAGTCGTCTATCCAGATGGTACATATGGTCTCATTTATCCCCCAACACCAGGAGGTTCTACTGTTGGTTATGAACTCGCTCAAAATCCTGGATTATATCAATACGATCCACGTCAGCTACAACAGCAGGGTATGCCATGGATGAATCCACGCATGTATCCAATACCACAAGCATCTAATCAAGTTGTCAATGAAGAGATGTCCCGTGCTAAGGGAGATGAAGGGGCGTCTAATGATGCTGTTGCATCTAGTAATGACCACACTCCTCCCATATCATCCAATGCACGTGCAGCATCACTTCGAGCTTCAAGACCAAGGTCCAACCCAAGTAGATCGGTTTCCTTCTCTAACCTCGAAATACGCACCTATGAAACCATTCTGGGTGATAATCCAAGTTGCAGTGGTGGGCCGTCTCTATCGATTGGATGGCGCTATGATCCGAATCATGACAGCATATCTATCGACGACTATGAAGCACATCAAGCTAGGATTAATGGCCTTCCTCCAGGTTCAACATATGCATGCCGACCTGAAGAATTGGTACTGCATAGATCTGAACGGGAAGAAATATTACTCAGTTCGGGTTATACACGGCAGGACTTTGTTGAAAGTATAAGATCTATGAAGAAGATCAAGAGCAAACGACGTCAGACGGTTAACAACCTCCCTGTAATGTATTTTGAAGAACGTGTCGAGTCCGCAAATCGTACATTACGTCGATTTTTCAAAAGAACTCAGCGTACACGTCACATTTATGAAGATTGGAAAGAGAAGAGTGTACAGGGTAGATGATTTCCATCTATTGTGCACTCTCACTCCTCGAGACAACACGATACTATACATTTCTACAAACTTTGGTCTATTGTACAATCAAGACCGCGTAACATACCAGTTCTTTCACGTTCCCATCAAGATATCTCATGAAGCATTTTCTTGTGCAGGCTTCTTGGAGCAAGGACATCACCTTGGAGAGTTGATTTGGGAAACTTTTTTCATTTGCTAGTGCTGGCGACTATCTCTCATTGTAAAGCTTCCAGTGAGGAGAGAGGGATACTGATTGCCTTCTAGAGCACACATTTTTCTTTAGTATATATATATTGTACCATTAATGTTAAGTGGAACGTTGCTAGATATCATTAATGTACTCCAACTACAACACAAAAAATGTACCTAACAGACTGCACTTACTGATAAAAAGGATACCGAAACTCAATGTCCATTAGGTACCTATCTAACTAAGATAATCATCTGATGCCTAAAGGTAGGGAGGAGAAGTCTTTATTACATATTACTATATACCTGATATCTAGCTCTCAGGTCTGTTGCAAGTTGCAACTTCTCAGCTCAAAGTATAGGTATCTGTGATATGGCGGTATCCTAAACGGAACTTAAAATCGGGCTTATGTAATCGTTCAAAGCAATTTTTCGTGTGTCATTGTTGGCTAATATGAGTAGTAGTTAGGAGGGTTAGCGCATAAGATAAAGTCGAGGAGGAGATATAATATGGTAGCGGAGGCAGTCAGCTACATGATCAATAAGTATGGTCTGGAATAGAAAGTCAGAAATCATTGAGGATAGACAAGCAAAAGATACAACTCGATCAGTATCACCACAAGAAATAAATAATACCAAAGACGATAATATTAATATCAAACTATCAACAATGGAGGCAACTAATCAACAAATGGCAGAGCGGGAATTCCAATATAAAGAAGACGCAGAAAAGAAACATATGTTATTGCAACAGTCGCAGAATCGTAGCGATGCTTTAGAAAAACGCATACGTGAAAGGGATGGACAACTAAGTACACTAAAGGAGGAGAAGGCTGGTTGTATGAGACAGATTGCTGATTTAAAGAATCAGTTATATCAGTTGGTAAGTATTGTATGTATTATTCTTGGTATGATCTATGTGTTATAAGAAGTGCATACATTTTGTGCATATGATATGTGCATAATTTTGCAATGAAATCTATACCCCTAAACCAATCTCATGTATACTTGTCCTACATTCCCTATCACACCCTCTATATACAGCAATTTGAGGTAGAAGAAACAACTTGTGATAAAGCTGACATTACACAACAATGGCAAGCCAAGTTGGTTGATACTCAACGTGAATTAGCAGAGGCTAAACGTGCCTTAGATGATGCACTTAAAACACAGGTAGATGCCGTAAGCAAGGCAACATCTATTGAACAAGAGAATAATACCCTCAAGAAACAATTAAAAGAAAATAAAGAGAGTATACGCAGTGATACTGCAGAGTTACAACGGCACTTGGATGAATTAACTGCACAAGTTACCGAACAGAAATCAAATGCCAGTAAGAATAAGCAAGTAAATACACAGGAAATTACCAACCTACGATCAATGTTACGTTCACGTGATGATGCTATACAAAGTTTACAAAGTCGTGTTACGAATGATCAAGAAGCCATGACTAAGTTAGAAGCAGAGTTGGATATACTACGGAATGGTCAGCAGAAAGAAGAGGGTGGTATGAAGGTTAAAGAACGTGTTGATCAAATTAATAACTTGACAAAAGATAATGATGAGATGAAACAATTAGTCGAGAAACAGAATCAGGCATTGAAAGACATGACTACCAGGTATGATAAACAAAAGATGGAATATGATGAACAAATCAAGTTAGTTAAACTCCGTGGTGAAGAAATTGCTACACTTAAATCCGAAAAGGAACAAGTATTACAGCGTAGTAACTCCGATAGTCATTCACGCGTGACAACATTAGAAGTGGAATTACAAAAGATGAATGAGAAAGTTGATGAATTAACATCAGCATTGAATGAGTCTATGGAAGAGTTGGAAGATTTACAAGCTGATGTTGTATTCAAGGAGGGACGTATTGCCTCATTGGAAAGGGAGATTGAGGAGGCATCTAGTTTGTTGGAAATGCGCAGTGCCGATGAGGAAGAGAAGAATATCGCCACAGCGTCTAGTCGTAGTCCTCCATCTTCTCCTTCTGGTAACTTTAAAAAGTTACGACAGGAGATCGAACGAGTAACAAGGGAACGTGCACAACTTGAGAGTGATCATGCACTTCAGCTATCATTACTCAAAAGTAGTAAGGATTGTGACATGTCCAAGGTTGAGAAGGAGCGCGATGATGCTACTTCTCAACTATCGGCTAGTACTGAAAAGATTGCCACACTCGAAAAGTCTCGTAAGGAATTGGAAGATGAACTCAAAAAGACTCGTGAAGTAATGGATCAACTTGATGCCGAGGAAGACCAAGAACTTGAAGAGACTAAGAAAAAAGTAAGTGAGATGCAAGCAACGAATGACAAGTTATATCAAGATATTCAAGAGCTTCGTACTAAACTCAAGACGACAGAAGATGAATTGTCAAAGAAGGAAGAATCTGTCCAGAAAGAGTTACGTGAGGCACAACAGGCATTGATTGTATTAGATAAAGAACGCCGTGCTCCCACAACAACCGATGGCGCCATTGATGCCAAGCTTAAGGCACTTGATGAGGAGTTGGCAGCTGCCAAGGGGGAAGTATTCGCAAGTCGGACTAAACTTGGCAAGACTGTTCGTGAGAAGGATATGATCATTTCGGATTTAAAGAGTGAATTGTCATCAAAGGAATTGTTTGCTGATGAATTGAAGGAGGAGTTGGAATCATTGCAATTGTCTATCGAAACTGGTCCATCGACGAAGAATAAGAATTATGGAATGTCTATTGATCCTGAGTGGCATGAACCTGACACCATTTCGAAGTTGAAGGTTCAGGTTGCAACACTGGGTAAGGAAAAGAGAATGACGGAGACAGAGCTGCGATCCAAGATTGATACAAGAGATTCGGTGAGTTGTATTAATTTGTCTTTATTGACTATTGGTATGCTAGTTGTTGTAAATCATCCCATCTTATCTTATCTCATCTCCAACAGACCATTGCAACATTAGTGCTATCTTCGGGCAATCAAGAGTCCACCATTGCCGATATGAAGTTAGAACTAAATCGATTACAAAAGATTGTCAACACCAAGGAATCGTCAGATAATGATGTAGCACAGCAATTGAAAGATCTAGAAGTTGATCGACAGAAGGAGGTTAATGCTCTTCAAGACAGAGCACATAATTTGACCATAGAGTTGAAGCAGACAAACAAAAAGTTGACTACAGCTACAGAAGAGTTGGAGCAGGCTAAGACACAGTTATTGAGTTCCAGTACAATGCCTGATGTACAAGATTTGGCTGGACGACTTGTCGTTTCTGAACAGGCGTGTAAGATGCTCAAGAATGAGAATTCTGACAAACTCAAGGAGAGAGACTCAGCAATCTCCAACTTGTTATTGTCTGTCCAAGCAAACGAGGGCGTCATCTCAAATCTACGAATTGATATTGAGAGTTTCAAGAAGAAGCTAAATGATAGCAATGAGGAGAACCGACGTTTGCAGCATGAGAGTGAAATCTTTGCTGCTCAGATTATTGATCAAGATGAAGAGTTCGAGAGTTTGAATGAGAGACTTAAGGAGAAGACAAACGAGGTTGCAGATATGAAGCGTGAGATAGCATCGTCATCTACCGAAATGAGACAACTGAAGAGTCTACAAGCGCAGCTGGACGAGTTAAGGGAGGATAAGAGGCTTAATACTAGCCGTATCCATGAGCTGGAAGATGAATTAAAGGATGCCGAACTAAAGAAGGGAATGGACACAGGAATTGAAGTTCAGCGGCTAAAGCTTGAGTTGGAGAAGGCAAATGATAAAAACACTGAGACAGAGGAAAGACTGACCAATCAGATTGAATCTCTCAGGAAGCTAAGGAATCATGCAGTGGAAACCTTCGAGAAGCAACTGAAAGAAAAGGCTGACCAAATTGCTACACTTGAACAGGAACTACTCGAGAAGAATGGTGATGATGATGATGAGTTTGATGATATATTTTTGGAAGATGACAAGCCAAGAGGAGGAGGAGGGACATCAAAGAAGGAGCTTAAGGCCAAGATTGCGACACTTGAACAAGAGATTGAGACTCTTCGATCTTCGTCAGATTTGCCACAACTATCTGAATTAAAGACTAAGCTAGCTCAGTCGGAGAAGTTGAGAGAGGAACTTGTATCAGATCGAGCCCAGTTTAACGCTGCCAAAGACAGAGAGATGGATCGTCTTCATAAACAGCTCTCGGAGTTACGAGAAGAGCATACTGCTAGGGAATTAGAATTGCTTGGCCTCATTAAGAAGCTTGAAATTGAAAGTAGTGATATGCGAGAGGAATTCAATATTCGAATGCAGGAGAAGCATGGCAAGATTGTTGCTCTTGAGCAGACACTGGCAGCTCAGGAACAAGTTGTGGGTACCATGTCTGGCGAGATGGATCAGCTTCAGAATGGTATGGAGAAGGTTAGTATTCAGAGACGTGCTGAGATTGAAGAATTACAGCAAGAACTTATGGACTATACAACCAAGTCCTCAAGACTTGAGCGTGAAGTCGTGGCACTATCAACAAAGTTGGAGGATAAGAAGCTCAAGTACGAGGCTAAGGTGGCCAAATTGAAGGATAAGATTGATGAACTCGACTCAGAGACGCCAGAGGAGAAGGCTGCTCGTAGAGAGAGAAAGAGCGGAAGCAAGGATCGTGAAAGAGAACTCGAAGAGAAGAACGAACACCTCACATGGTTGAATCAATCATTAAAGGACGAAAAAGAAAAGTTAACAGAGAAGGTTGCCAAGTATAAGGAACGAGCAAAGAGAGACAATAGTCCTTCCAGTCCTTCCAAGTCATCTGCCAAGAATGACAAGTGGAGGAATGTTGCCTTGCAAGAGCAGGTAGCAGTCCTTAGTCAACGTGTAATTGAACTCGAGGAAGAGAATTCAAAAACAGCCTCGTCCTTGAGACGCACACCACAATCTCCAAGGCCAACGTCCATCTTGCACAATTCTTCTCCCTCTGCTTCGCCAGTAATGAGAGAGAAAGATTCTATAGGCAGTGCAAGGTCGTACTCAGCTCCCAAGTCGGCGTTACGAACGTCGACATACTCTGATGCCAACCAAGCTAATGATCTACTCTCCAATTCTAATGACGAGTTTGATAGTACTCCGAGAATTGCCAGTACGCCTCCGCCAATCCCTAGACCTGAGAGTGTTACATCCAAATCCTCTGACAAGAAGAAGCGATTTAGTTTGAGTAGAAAGAAGAGCAAAGGAGAGACGTCGACCGGAGGATCCACAGCTGACTACAACTTTTAATTAGTAGTTTTGTCTTCGTTGTATGAGTATGGAAATAGACGCAGTTGTGTTGTTGTGTTAATATATTTAGTGTTGCCTGTTAGATTTATACTTGACAATCTGTATATGTATTAAAACCGTTTCTTCTTGCCGAATGGAGTGTCACAGTGTATCAGCCAAGGGCACTCGTCAAATAACAACTGCCAGACTTCTCTCTCGGCACTATCACAACTCTCCTCTTGTTGCGTTTGAACTAGATTCATAAGCAGTCGATATCTCTTGCCGTCGTCCTTTCGAATATTGTACACTCCATCAACAAAATTTGCGAGACGGGGTAAGAGTGTAGCTTTCCAATGATGATTGTGATTGTGGATTGGATCATTCAGTTTCACCCTTGTAATTGTTATGTCAATGTCCTGTTTTGTACTGTCTGAGGTTTCTTCAGACTTGTCTTCACCCTTCTCATCTATGCTCTTCACTGCAACGCCATTCTCCTTTTCTTCATATTTCTTTCTTCTTACTACTTGGATAAGATCTGCTTCAGTGACGTTGTACATGTGACAGTATAAACATGTTTGGATCTGATCATAGAGTGGAGGAGGTACCTTTGCTTCATTCATTCGATGTTTACACTCGACAATTATTGGCTTGATTATCCATTGATCTTCTTCATCATCAGAGAAGTTGTATTCGTCTTGCTTTTGTGTGGAGTTTGTAGCTTCAGTCTTTGTATCTGAAGATATCTTGGGAGCTGAACTTTCAGAGTATAGTTCATCTCTTATCCCATCAACTGCGCCAACTATCCTGAAGAATGGCTTCGGTTTCTCTTTCATTACCATGATATCTTCGATTTCATCATCCGACTTTTCATCAGCTTGATTGGTGGTGTCGTCGATGTCCATCTCAATAGGTGCATCTTTTATTTCCTTTTCATCAGAGACTGGTGCTTGTTTTGTATTATCATCCCCACCAATATCAATATCAATAGGATCGTTTCTTGTTTCCTTTGTAACTTCTGGATTCTTCTTCTTATCATCCTTATCCATTGCCACTTCGACGATATTCATTTGATTCCATACTTTTCTCTTTGCATCTCCCATTGGTATAGCAGTAACACCCAACTCGTTGTTCATATCAACAACACGTTCAAATCTCCATTCCATCAATGCCTCATTTCGTTCTCTAACAGTACAACCTATTCGTTTTTCATACACATCTAATGCTTCATCTTCATGGCAAGTTCCAAATCCAGTGCTAACATGACCACGTGAAGCTTCTACTAAACTATCGACTTGTTTGTTTGATAGTTTACCTTCTTCTTTTGCCTTTGTAGCTTGTGTCTTGATTTGTTTTTGTATAGATTGTACTTCATCTACTGAATTTATCTTACGCTTTCCTTCACTAACTTCCAATACTTGTTTCACGAGATCCTTCGTCTCTTTGGAAGCTGCAGATGCTAGGTTTAACATTGTTTCTTGTTCATGACTTTTAGCATCTACTAATGTCAATCCTAGTAAATGTGCATCTTGTTGTAATAGTAACTGTCCTGTATATCCCTGATAGACATAATCGAATAGAAATTGTGGTAAATTTTGATAGGGGTGTAATCCGCAGAGCCCTGCAACAGATGATGCTGGTATTCTTAGATAATACGGAGAGTATTGAAAATTATATAATTGTTCATTGAGATCAGTTTGTGTTGTGGTTGTTGTATTGTTTACAGTACTTCTTTTTCTTTTAGTTCTGTGTTGCAATATGCTTTGGTCTGACAACTCTTTTGCAAGATAGGCATCATCAATAGCCGCACATGCCCGTTGTATTTCTTCATCACATACATCTTCTGTTGGTAATTCTAGTTTATTGTGTGCACTAACTTTTTCTACAATTTGTGGTTCTTGTTGTGTATCATTTGCTATTGTTTCTTCGCCACCGACGGAAGCAATACTATCCACTGATATTTTATCTATATTTTCCGCCATATCTACTTACTATTGATGTACTATTTGAAGCAATAAACCTCTATTTGCTATGTACAAGAGATTATACTGGCAACTCTGTAGGGGCCGCCCCCGGACCCCACAAGGATACCGCATCCAAAATCAAATCTAGAGCGTATCGTAATACATATTTGAGTAGCATTGGTTAGAGGTGAGGGTGTTCAGCTTGTGGTGAGCTTATATATTGATACTTTATTGTTATAGGGTGTGGATATATGTGTAGAGTAATAATCTGGTTTCATATGATACACCTTGAGCTTCTCATTTTTTATATTAAAGACACACAAACTCACAATAATTTATACTCTCATATTTTCTTCCATGATCATGCACCAGAGAATATAATACAATACATTACCAACCATGCTACTACGTATTGATAAAATCGCTGGTTCACAAGAGGGACCTTCTGGGCCACCCTCTGATCCACCCATACACGTATGTCTTGCCACGGCCACCGTCCAAGGTGCTAATAACAATGCAGGAGCTGCCACCCAAGGTGGTGAAGATGGATCACCAGATGTTGTACCCGGAACACAACAAGAACTCAACCCATCTAAATTTACAGGTGACATACTGACCATTGGACGGAAGAATTGTGGAGTTGTTATTGAAGATAAGTCCATGAGTAGATCACATGCTACTATTGCATTATTATCAAATGATGAATCATTAGTATCAGAAGATTCATTGGCTGCTGCTAATACATTATTGGATGGACGTGTTATGATGGAATATGGTAAACCTACTACACCTGAGGAGATTTATGCTTGTGAAACTTCTGATACAGGTGTTATTTGTGTTGTAAGGTGAGTATAATAAACACGAGGTATATGTAGGTGCATATGATATGTTTTTGTTTTATAATTTACTAACCATCATTTGTTTACTTTTGGTCAACACATAATTAATCACAGAGATAAGGGGAGCAAGTTTGGTACATTTATTTCAGTAGATGAAAAATTACTTGCAGAGTATTCGCCCAAGAAGGACAATGAGGCCGCTAATGGTAAAGGAGGAGGCGACGAAACTGGTGATGATGAAACAGATGATGAGGGAGCCGCAGCTACATCTACCAAGCTTTCATTTCACGATCTCGGTCCGAAGCAATTACGTGCAGTATCATGTCTATCAAAGAACAAGACATTGAAATTTCAACAAGTGGAGAAGAATTCATCTACACCCCTTCTTCAATTATCTCATACCAAAGCTTCGGGGATATCAAATCCCCAAGTTATTATTCTATTTGGCCCGCAAGGATCAGCTGTTTCTATATCCCTTCTTCCACTTCAATTCACCTTTTCTCGTATCAAGAAGGCTGAATTGGACCCCTTACTTGCCTCTCTACATTATATTGGTGCCACACATTCAACTCAATGGGATGTACAACGTTCTACTCACCTAATTGCCCCTGAAAAGACGGCTGCCGCTAAGGGTGTTATGGCGTGGGCTTGTCGTAAGCCAGTAGTATTACCAGGATATATTGAGGCGTTATTGGGGCGAACAGATGCACAAGAGGAATTGCCAAAGGAAGATGACTATTGGTAAGTAACTCATTTTCGTGTTTGTTTGTTTTTGTTTATATTCAAAGAAGTTTTGTTTATACTTATGTTGAAACTGTCTCATTCATATAATGCCTCACTTCTTCACAGTCCAAGAGGAGATTGGGATTCTAAACTAAAGTGGACTCCTGAACCTTGTGATGCACTCAAGGGGTATCGTATTGCTGTCTTGTTGGACGATGATAATGGTCCATTAGCCTTATCGGCTGGTGGAGAGGTCTTACATATATATGAAGATGCTCCCACTTCTTCCAAGGATGATTTCGATACATGGTGGGCAACACAGACTCAAAAAGCACTCGATGATAAGCGTGTACTCGTCGTCGTTGCTACCACATCAAAGAAGTGTAAACAGTTTACCGACTGGTTGAAACACAAGGATGGCGTCATATTTACAAATCCCAAGAATTTAGCCCAGGCTATTACGAATAAGAACGGTGAGGGCCAGCTGCTATGCGATACAAAGAAGGAAGAAATTCAAAAGATTGAGGGCTGGGATACCGTGGTTGAAGAGGCTCGTAAAGATGATGATGATGATCAGAAAATGCCTGCCGCTGATACATCGATGGACGTTGACACAAGCGCAGAAACTGTGGAAAAGGAAGTGGCTGAGAAGGAAGATGCACCTTCGGCAAATGATGATAATCCTAAAGAGCAAGAAGAAGAAAAGGAAGTGGCAAAGAGTACAAGGAGGAAGCGACGTCAAGAAGAAGAGGAGGGTGATAAGGCAGATGAACAAGTGGAGGAGAAACAGAAATCACCAAAACGTCGTCGTAAGAACAAGGAGAAGGAAGCTCCTGTCGAGGAAGAAGAGGTTCCACCAGCCGAAGAGGAAGAGGTTGAGGAGCCAGCACCAAAACAAAAGAAGAAGAAACAGGTTGTAGACGAGAGCTCTGATGACGAACCAGGACTTCCCACTGAACGTATTGCTCTCCCCAAAACTGATGATGGTTGGTTAGTAACAGCGCCCAAAAAGCGCAAGGCGTATCGCAAAGACGTCAGGGCTGAGGACGCCGACGTTGATGAGGAGATGCCTGAAATTTCAGCCGAGACAGAAAAGGTTTCATTGGTTGTACGGAAGTATGTTCCTCTTGCTCAGAGGGGCGGTGGCAATAGGGGTGCTGCAAGGAGTGGTGGCAAGAAGAAGAAGGATTTCAAACGATGTAAGTATTGATCTATGGATGTGTCTTCTTACACATGTATGTTGAGTGTATTTCTCTAATGATTGTCATATACCTACACTCATAATATATCTGCAGTCCGAAAGAATGCCGTCATCCGTGGATACACCACATTCAACTCGTCAGGCAATGAGCGTAGTCTACCCAAGATTAGTCTAGTTGTGGAACTACCCAAAGAGTCTGAACGTCAACGTCAATTGCAGCAACAGCAGGAGGATCTCGAAAGAGAGCAGGAGCTTGCAGATCAACTATTCAACGATGTTGGCCCCAAGACTGGTCGCAAGCGTAAGCAGGGTTCTATGAACAACTTCCTTAGTCAGAAGAGTACCACCACAAAGAAGGGCAGAGGTCGTCGTTAGATAAAGTAGTCGGGTCGTGATATGAAAGGTGTGCAGTTGCAAGGCTTTGTTGAGAGGAGAGTACATAGACATAAAATACAATAGCCATCACGGTATTGAAATATGGTGTGCATCATACACAATATACATTCGGTCTACAGTCGGCGCCACGCTGATGAGCAGCTAAGCCAAAGTGAGATGAAGGAGAAGTGCAACTTCTCACACTCTGCTTGTATCCAAAAAAAGATACGTATCTGTGCATCGTCACAATCCAAAACACTGACTCCTCAATCATCAAGCTTCCTCCCCTATTAGAGTTGTAGCTGTGGCTTATTAGTAGCTCATTCTCCAAACAACAACAATACAGTCCAATATGCGGTTCTCCAATATTGCATTCTTTTTATCATCAATCTCGGCCATAAATGCCTTTGTACCTCAAACAAGAGCTCAAACTCGAACAACAACTTTGAATGTGTCAACAAAACCATCACAAAATGAAAACATAGTAGTAGATACATTAGAAGCCGTTGATGCCACAGTCAAGGGTGCTATGTCAGGTATGGCACTGGCAGCTGCTCTGTGGGTAGCACCTGCAACAATGGCTGGGCCTCTATCATCCACATTTCCAAATTATGTTGCAAATAACAATAATATGATATCATCATCAATTGCAAATGCAAAGGAGATGGCTAGTGGATCAGGAACTCGTGTTAATAAAGATCCTGAAAGTTTGTTGAGATTGGGTTTACCTATTAAGAACAAGGAGGTATGTTTAGTATAGTATATTGATGTTTGTGTTCATATCTTGTGGATACAATAATATGGTATATTTGATATCGTTGATATGCATTCTTAACCTTTGACTTATAAATTATTGTATTCAGGTAAGACAACTCCAAAAGAGTATTGAAGATATTAAAATCAATGCCCAATCTAAGCGTAAAGCAGCAGCACTTGATGATCTTAAGAAGGCACGAGGAGTACTTAACACAAAAGAAAAGCAAATGACTGCCTCATGCCGTGATGCAAAGGTATGTTCAGATATTATAGGATCAATGAAAGAAAAGATTGAACCATTAGAAGCTACATTAAGGGAAAGTGCAGACTATTTGAATGGTAGTGATCAAGAACGAGCAGCATTGGATAAGAGTTATGATCAACAGGATGTTATTAGTAAGGAGTTGACCAAGTTGGAAGAGCAAATGATTCCAGCTGGATATGTCACTCCTGTTCCATCTGATTATGATGATTTGCCACAGTTGAAAGGACGTGCAACAGTTGAGATGTTAGTGAAGAAGGCAGAGGGTGAAAAGTTTGATATTGAGGGTAAATTATTCAAGGAGGCTAATATGAAGATGATTATTGATGGTTACGCTGGTGAGTTGTATCTTTCTGTTGTAGTGTTCTTTGTGTGCAGCAATGGCCGAATGTATCTCAAACATCTCTTGCAACACAAAATAGCACCGGTCACTGGAGGTAACTTTGTAGATCTTGTTCAAAAGGGATTCTACAATAACATGGATATTCAGAGAAGTGATGGCTTTGTTGTACAAACTGGAGATCCAGCAGGCGAGGCAGAGGGATATGTAGGAACACCATCCAAAAGTGTTGGTGCTGGAAAGCATGGAGAGAGGTTGATTCCTCTTGAAATCTTCCCATTAGGTGACAAAGGACCATTCTATGAGACTAGTATCGAAGATGAAGGACGTGGTGGAGAGGCAACAGTACTACCCTTCTCGGCGTATGGTGCTATGGGTTGGGCACGAGAGGAGTATGATGCCAATTCTGGAAGTAGTCAATTCTTCTGGCTATTGTTTGATTCAGATTTGACCCCAGCGGGTAAGAATGTGCTAGATGGAAGATACCCTGTCTTTGGTTATGTAGTCGAGGGTTCAGATTTTCTTCGGGATATGAAAGAAGGTGATATTATTGTGTCCGCAAAGGTTACAGAGGGCATTGAGAATCTTCAACAGCCAAAATAGGAAGCTCTTTGGTAGCTAATAGATAGTAAAGGGGGCCAAATAATCGCTAATAACAACAAGCTACGATACAATATAAAGTAAGTCAAAACTTATGCTTGATAATTCTACAAAGTTTGGTGTAGTTGCTAGGTTATGCTGTATTCTATTGGAAAGATTTGCCATCGCTCGACTTTTCCATAAGCCTTTTGAGAGACTCTTCCTCTGCTATTCTAGTGATCTCCTTTACCTCAAGTATCTTACTGTTATTTTTTGAATACATATGTATGATTTCTTGTTAGCAGAAAAAGAGAAAGGATATTGAATATTATGCATAATAATATGAATACTCACCGTACCATGACGAAACGCTTGCCGCCTGCATACTTGAATTGTGATCTTGCTGTTACTACTTCAAATTCACGCTCCCCTACTTGTAGAAGATCTCCACAGTTGGTGTCCTTGTCAAACTCAAAAGATCCCAGTACTTTATACAGTGTCCCATCTTTCTTTCTCGAGTATATACTTGCTGCTATTCCTTTACCTGTCGAATCCATACCAACTAGATTGCTTGTTTTTCTCTTACTCTTGGTATTCTTCTCATCTGAATTTGAGTTTTTCAATGCTTCCTTCAACATATCCTTTTCATTTGTATATGGATCCGGTGTTTTCACTTTTACAACAAATGGAAGTGCATCTCTGTTATCATGTGGTTTATATTCTCCTTTTCCCTTCTTCTTTCTCTTGATTGGCTCAGATAGCATCTCTCTCATAAACATTTCATTCGTTATAAGTTCCTCATCTTTTGTATGAGTATTGAATTATTAGTTAGGTAGTCGCAAAGATTATTTGCTATATATATTTCCAAGGATAATGAACCAGGTACTCACCGTCATCATCGGATTGTTGATATTCTTCGTTCCATTTTGAAACCGACCCAAAGCATACAGCAGTAGAATGAGGACTTACAATCCTATTGATATTGGGTGTAGACACAGTGAATGCAAGTATTGAATCAATCTGTAAATTGGTAAGGATACCACACCATAGCAGTAAATGACAGATTGAAACCATATTAACCTCTGTAGTATTACCAATAGATAATCAATGTATTGGTTGCTTCTTTGAGCATCCTAACACTTTGACTTGCGAGGACAATCGGCGTCATTTGGAGTCAGAACAAAAAAATGACAATCAGAGTTGGCGGGAAATTGTCAAATGGGGTATCCTCCCATGTTTTGTCATCACAAGGTATTAGCACCAACTGCATGTTCAGAGTCGTTGAGTGTGCCTTAGTTGTCCATATATACTAGTTTAGTAAAATAAACGATGAGTAATACAAAGGCTAGATTAATTAGTGACCTCTGTTCTTCTGCTACTAACTGAAACTCACAACACAAAAATGTCGTCTCACTCTACTCTCCTCCATTACTCATCAATCACAGTATATATTTACATTTGTCCACTAGGACGTTCTAGTACACGATCAATTAGTCCATACTCTAAGGCATCCTGTGCACTCATGAAGTTGTCCCTATCCAAACTTTCTGTAATCGTCTCTGTTGTCTGTCCAGTAAACATTGAATACATCTTTACAAGATTGTCACGAATACGCATAATCTGAGCAGCCTCTACCTTAATATCCTGAGCCTGTCCCTGTGCTCCACCCATGGGTTGATGGATCATAATACGTGAACTGGGAAGGGCAAGACGTTTACCCTTTGAACCGGCCGCAAGGATGAAGGAAGCCATTGATGCCGCAAGGCCAAGATTAATAGTAATAACTTCACTTTTAATAAGTTGCATGGCATCATAGATTGCAAGTCCAGAGATGACAGATCCTCCCGGACAATTGATGTATAAGTAGATGGGTTTAGAACTGTCCTCCTCGTCAAGGTAAAGCATTACTCCAATAATTTGGTTGGCAAGTTCATCATCAATTTCAGATCCAAGGAAGATAATTCGCTCTCTGTAAAGACGGTTGTAAATATCCACCCTAACCATAAATAATAATAATACCATCATTAATTGTTGATTCGTCAAAGAAAGTTAAAAGATGAAGTTTTCAGTTTTAGTCAATCCATAATCATATAAAGTATTGTACATAAAATGTGCATATCATTACCCAATCCTCTCTAAGCTAATAAATAACTCTAACCCGTAAGCTTAAAGACATATTTAAATTCTAAGTAAACTCACCATTCAGCTCCCATACCACCAGGAACACGATAAGCAACCTTGGGTACACCAATAGGCATCATCGTAATATCATTTCTCATGGAAGCCCCCATCGATCTACTACTCTTCATGCCCGAAACATTTTTTGGTTTAGGTGATACGATACCCTTCTTTGGCACAAATGATGATACTGATAGGTATGATATCAATTTTTATATATCAATAATATTATAAGGAAAGAGGGAGATATAAAGAAGAAGAGTACAATGATGTTATGAGTTGGCTATGTGATGTGTACCCAATTTCACTTGAGTTTGTGCGGTGAAGATACCACAATACACTTACCGTATGCAGATGCCACCGATAGCATAGCGGATAGACCGCATAATAACAGTGTCCGTCTCATAATTCTATCGGTACTATGGAGATAGACGCCGTCGTTCTGCTCTCTACTTTAATTCATCAGACTGCTTGTTGGAAGATACGATATTTGATGAGCCAAAGACGATACTGAGAGAGAAGTACATACGGTCTATCTTTACATACGTGTTGTTATGTGCTTACTTTCCAGTCGAGTCAACAACTTCTACTTCAAATAAATATTGACTACTATATTACTGCTTTGATATACTGTATTTGCTATACTTGATACTTGAAAACTGCGCATTAAACAAATCCAAAAACAAACAAACAATAAATCATGAAATCTGCTATTATTTTCATCGCTACTGCTGCTATCTCTATCCAGTCTGCAATGGGGTTTGCATCCTCATCATCTTCCTCCAAAGTAGCTATTAATAGACCAATAACTGAATTATCAATGGCAGAAGATGATGAAGATTTCAACAGATGGGCAAAAGCAAGTCGATCAGCAGGTGCAAATGACAATTTAGTAGAATTGAAAAGACCATTGGGACTTGTCCTCGATGAAGATGATAATGGCAATGTTTATGTACAAACAGTAGCACCAAAAGGAAATGCCGCTCGATCTGGTTTAGTAAAGGAGGGAGATATTGTTACCATGTGTTCTGCAACATTTGGTTCACAAATGTGGAGTTGCCGAGGTGTAGGATTAACTAGGGTGTTAGCTGCTATCAGGGTACGAGCTGGTAAGTTCTTTATCTTATAAGTTCATGTGTTCAATATGAAGTGTTGGTGATTTGAGTGTTTCATTTGGCTTTTTTGTATCTTTATTTGATTGTCTTTGCAAGCCGTACATTAACAGATGTTTCAATCATCTTTCTTCATCTTCATACACTGTGAAATGCACATCTTCTAGGCCCTACAGTGAGCTTAGTATTCGAAAGTCAAAATCAAAGAAAACTAAAGGGAGCCGAGGTTGCCAAACAAGCTGCAGCAGCAAAAGAGGCCAGGGAGAGAGCACAAGCAAAGAGAGATAGCTTATTGGCAGAATTAGAAGATAGTGAGAAACAGATACGCAAGGGCAAATTCCTTGGCCTGTTCTAAATAAAATGGGAGGCATATTGACCTATGGTATATTAAGTATGGGAAGCCGATGATGGAAGAGGCGTGTGGAGGTAGATGAGCTGACAATTTCCGACCATAAATGAGGATACCTTCACTCTAAGGTGTTATCAGTAATACTAAAAACGTATGTTGTATTATAGCCCGCCTTTGTTGCAGTGAGTGAAAGTTCATTTACAATCAATGAAGTTGATTGAGATATTCTGTCTACCTTCTTAATGAACATATACTAGACGTATCTCTATGACACTTGAGCATCAGTCATGCCATTCACAGCCTTACAAACACCTGCACTCGTCTTACCCTTCACTCCCTTCCAAACTACCTCTCCACTACTATCAGTTTTAAGATCTGGTGCCAACTTATCAAAAATCTTCTTCTTGGCAACCTTATTCTCTGGCTCGGGCTCTCCGTCGAATCCCTCAAACATGACCCTTTCGCCAATCTTACTCCCTTCGGGTGGTACTGCAAACTCAACTTTAGTATGATCAGCATTTGATGCACAAAGTACCATGCCATGTGAAGGGAAACCGCCCAAGTTTCGTGCCTTCAAGTTGCATAATACAAGGACATTGCGCTCTTGCATTTCATCTAGTTTGTAGAATGACCTCAAGCCTGATGCAATCTTGCGGGGTGTCTCCTCGCCAACATCAACCTCCTCACAATACAACTTTTCAGACCCCTCATGATTCCATGCCTTTAAAATTTTACCAACACGAATATCAAGTGCACTAACATTAAGCTCTGCTGCAGGTGTGGCACCTCCTCCTTTCCCCCCGCCATCCTTCTTCTTCTTTGCAGCTTTTTCAGCATTCTTCTTTGCCTTCTTATCGGCTGCCGCTTTCTTTTGTTCATCCGTTAAACCAGCTCCTCCTCCTCCAATAGTAGGTGCACCACCTTGACCTTTATTGCCTGTTGTAGAAGTAGCCGACTTTACTGCTGAAGCGGCAGCTGCCACTTCAGCAGTATCTTCATCTCCGAAGAAGAAGTTTGGGAGCGGTCTGGGTTTGGCTGTCAATCCTTTAGGAATGGTAATAGCGGGAACCTTTGTATTCTTTGCGGCCACAGTTACCAATTCATCAATTGTAGCTCCACATTGTTCCAACCATCTACGTGTATTAACATTTGATCCAACCATAGACTCCAACTCGTCTCCTGCAACTTTGGTAACAATTGCAAGATATAAGTCTAAATCAGCCAATGTTGGTGCAGCACTGGGAACTACAAATCCTCGTGTAACAAAGTACCCATTCAATTGACCAATTAATGTTGATACATCATCGGAACTTCCATCACGGATACTAGATGCAACACTCATCCAACTTGTTATACCCGCAATTGCCAAGGAAGCTATTGGTGATGAGCCGGCAAATGAGGAAGCTGAATGCCCACCCAAAAACAATAAGGGTGAACTACCCTGACTATCTAATGCATTATGCAATCCATTGCCACATAGAGAGCGTAATATTGCATTACGATGAGTTAATGTATCAGGTCCAATATTTAGGGTAAGTGAACCCCCCTTCTTCACTATGTTGACATTTGTTTGATATGGTGGTGAGATGGCAGCAATTAAAGCAACAAGTGGATCGGATGATAAGGTTGCAGCTGGGATAGTTAGATTGGCTAACGCCGAGCGTGCTTCAGTAGTAATTACCATGTCAATAGGTAAGGTTAAATTTGTGTGATGTGTGGATGAAAATTATGAGAGTTAAGGATTCGCTTGGTGTTCATTACTACATTATGACGTTGGTGCATCGCGCCTTCGTGTTATTGGTTTGCAAGAAGTAGCGGCAGGAATTACGCATAACACTTTGAGATATTCAGTATATTATTAGCTGTTAAGATCTTTTGATTGGTAGCGGTGGCTTGGTCTCGTCGGTCTTTTACAACTTCTTGAATAAAGAGTATCTAAAACACCACAAATTATACAAGAGATACTAAATTAATACCTACGATACCTTATTGACAGTATAAAGATTTAAACAACAATGAAGCATGCATTAATGCAACATCGGAATAAAGTTCGAAATGGTGGTACAATTATACAAGCCCGTAGTACCCCTGTAACATCATGGCAAATCCTTTTTGCGTTAGTATTTTTAGTATCATGCACTTATATGATTTATATGCACAAGATGTTATCCCTCATTCATTGTGATAGTTCTACCAATATTAATAATAGTATCACTGTTCCAGGAGGCAGGAAACTTCCATCATCAACAAATACTATACCTTCTTCAACAACAACAACAATATCACAATGTCAATTAGAATATAATCGTTTAACTTCAAAGCAAACTCCTGGATTAAGTAGTGTATTACGGCAATCAGAAGCATGGATTGGAAATCAATACCGTTTAGCTCAAACTATGAAAGCTTTGTCGTCTCAACAAAGACCAATAGTTGCGGTTGTTGCCGGCGGAAGTATATCTCTTGGTCATGGAGTACAGCCAGACGAAGCAAGATATGCTGATAGATTAGAAGCTTGGATGAATGAAATGTATCCATTGCAAACGAGTAATAAACAAGACAACAAAGAGAACAATCAACAGCATAAAGTTATCAACGTGGCAGCACATGGAGCTGATATGTGTGCAATGGCAAAGAGACTTAACATATTATACTCAGATCTATCGACACAATCAAATCAGGAACCAGATTTTATCATATTAGAATTTGCCGTGAATGACTACCAAGGTCAAGATCATATAATAACAGTTGACTCCAAAACATCGGTATTCTTCAATGGCTTTAAAGAACTAGTACTTTGTGCAGAGGTTGTTATATACTCACTAATGAAGAAGTATCCAAACGCAGCAATAATGTTCTTGGAGATGCAAACAGCCATTGCTACTCGGAAGACGGGCGCTCTACTTCATATGGGAATTGCAACACATTATCATATTCCTGTCATAAGTTATGCAGAGGCACTCTTTCCACCCTTTTGGAGATTGGTAGAACGACTTGAACAGATGGATAAACAATCGTATTCATTTGAAAAGAATAATTGGTTACCAAAGGCAGGTCTTGATGTTAATCATGGAAATATTTCTTCTGCAGTGTTTCCTTATCCTCATGGATGTTCTCCATGTCAATTGGAACATATCATACCTCAATTTCGAGGTGGAGGATGTAAAAGTATATGTACTTTCATGGAGCGAAGTAATATAATACATGACAGAAAACTAAAATGCAATGCAAAGAAAGGAGATATACCGGAGGGGCGATATGAATGCTCGGTTCCCTTCCTTGCACCTGATGCTATACATCCATCGGCAGTCGGGCATGCTATTGCTAAAGATTTGATTGTACATGCATTGGCAAATGCACAGAGGAGTTCATGTCAAGGTAAAAGTATGGAGAAAGATGTAATGCCGCTTACTACATTTGTCGCTAATGTAGTAAAAGAACTTGGAGTTCGTAGTGATTATCTGGTTGTCAAAGATGTAGCGCGAGTATTTACTCGTTGGGATAAACTCCTACCAGTTTCTCCAAACCATGAAGGCTTTACACTCTATGCAGATGATGGATTGAAGCAACGCCCTGGTTGGATATCGACAGAGCCAAACGGAGGAAGTCAAATTACATTTTCGGTCGAGCTGCAACAAGCCGAATGCTATGTCGTTTATGTCGCCATTCTACGATCATATGTCGGGATGGGCACATTTAGAATAAAGGTCAGCGACTTTGGTAGTGATGTAAAGAAGCAAAAGCCACCCATAAAGATAACGACAAAGGAAGTAGATGGCTTGTGGAGTTCACCGATATCGGTATGGTCGGATGTGCAGATTACAGAAGATACTATTCCTGGATGCACTGGATATTGTGAGGTTACAATTACTACTAATCCTACAGAGAAGGGTAGAGAAGGGAACAAAGTCAAGATACTGACTGTCTCGGCACGAAGGTGTTCAAACCAAACATAACTAACTGTTAAGACCTCTATAAAGTGATTTTGACATCTATCCAATCACTTCTTTCCAATTTTGGCTCTAAGTGCTGCCAACTTTTCTTCCTTTGCCTTTGCCAAAGCGGCCAGCTTCTCATTACGCATAGCCTCTTCCTTTGCTTGTTGTTTCTCAATCTTTGTCAAAATCATATCCTTGTAATCATCAAAGCCAGCAGCATGCTTCTTTGCATCTTGTTCCTCCACAATCCATAGTTCACAATCACACTCCTCAATGAGGCGTTGGTCGTGAGTTACACAGACAATACCACCATTAAACTCGTTGATCGCGTCAGTAAGCGCATCAATCGTCTCAATATCCAAGTTATTTGTCGGCTCATCGAGTAATAGAATGTGAGGTCTCTGTAAACTCAAGTCAACAAATACAACTCGAGCTTTCTGACCACCACTCAAGTCTCGCATTGTCACCTCGTGTGCATGACCCTCCAATCCATACTTGCCTAGCCTATTACGAATAGATTGATAATCCTCATCTTGATATCGATCACGCAAGTGCTCAACAGGAGTCTTTGACATTGGAAGTCTATCAACAAAGTGCTGGTTGTATATACCCATGCGTAAACGAGGATTACGTTTCACTTCACCCTTAACTGGTTGAATCTCACCCGTTAACAACTTGAGCAATGTAGATTTACCTGCCCCGTTTGGACCCACGATGCAGATACGACTATCCATATCAATACCAAAATCAATGCAGTCGAAGATGATTGGGTGCTTCTCAGAATAGGAAAACTTGACACGGTTCACCTCCATGACAGGACGAGACAACTCAGCAACCTCGGGG